>Ga0247809_1000018_pt1 | contig 149019 bp, 150 predicted proteins | sample UWRJL104311B1_FD_180951 | JGI IMG/M metagenome (GOLD analysis project Ga0247809, IMG submission 180951) | Plant litter microbial communities from Arlington Agricultural Research Station in Wisconsin, United States - UWRJ-L104-311B-1 | ecosystem: Environmental > Terrestrial > Plant litter >... | reverse complement strand
ATTTTGAGTCCATTTTGATTTGGTTTTGTACAAGAAATAGCGGCTTCTGGCTAGTAATTGTTTAAGGGTATCCCCATTTGAAAGTATTATAGATTCGAAATTTACTTTTGACTTCTTGGCTTTTTCAATAGCATCATTTTCCTGATCGATAACTTCCCAACGATGTTTAATCCTGATTTCCTGCAGGGCTTCTGTAGCTAGCTTTTGAACGTGGAATCTGTCTGTAACGCGAGTAGCATTAGGAAAACACTTTCTTGCTATTAATCCCATGCTTCCTGCCATATCCAGGGTGATTTCCTTGACTAGATTTCGTTGTTTAAGAGCGATTTTTTCAATAACAGAGATAACTGTTTCTGCTTTAGTGCCTGCAACCATAGCCACTATAGTTCCTTTTCTGCCTTTACCGGATTTGTTGGTTAAAATAGTATAGAGTTCGCCGTTTGAAAGAGAAGTTTCATCTATTGATAAACGCTTTCCAATATTTTGCGGAAAGAGAAGCCATTTTTTAGCATGTGATAGTTGATCCCAAACTTTGAAATCACTTAGAAAATCTTTGTATTGACATTGCAGGTTTCTAACAGAAACTCCGTAGAAAGAGGCAATGGTATTGCAATCATTTGGACTGGAATCGATTGATCTCTTTTAAAAAAGACGCAAACTCCTGGGTTACACGAGTTCCGTCTGCTACTAAATTCCAATCTCTAAAAACGATCTTTCCAGTATCTTCATTTACCCATCTTCTACGAGTGATATGAAGATATGCCTGATGTCCACGGATAGGAAAATCCTGAACCGTTATCTCTTCAAAGAATCCTTTTGAACTTAATTTTGATTCTCTATATTCTTTAGGTATAGAATTAATCTCTTTTAAATACAGATGTAGGGTTTCGTCTTCCTTTTTATAAGAAGTAAGTTCAAAGTAGTCTACTATTATCTCGGGTAATAATAACTTAAGAAGGTCGATAAAAGAATCTTGCATTAGGGGGAATTTTAAAATAACAAATATCTAGATTTTAATATTTCCCCACAACAATATGTTATGATCCCATAATCTGTGGATTAGAGTAAAAATTAAGGATAAAAATTAGTTGGTCTAAAAGGAGAAACTCAATATTTTTTACTCCCCTGAATTGACTTCTAAAAGCTTTTATTTTTGTATTAAAAGATTTTGCTGATGCATTTGTACTTTTATCTAAATAATTCAATATTGTTTGATAACGATTTATTAGCGTTCTTGAGATTCTACTAAGGATTTAAAGGTATTAAGTCTAAAGCTGTTGTTTAGACTTAATGGGTTTATTCAAATCAATACTTCTTTTTATTGCTAAAGCGTGTTAGGGATGGAAGCGGGATCCTTTATTTCTTTTTATCAATAAATATCCTCCGCAAAAGATACAGGGGACAGCCCGGCCCGGAGGGAAACGCCAAAATTTAACAACTAATAAAATATCGGAAGTTAAATATTAATAATTTGTATGCAAAAAAAAAGAGAATCATTAATAGATTCGCTTTGTATTTGTACATATAATTAAATAAGCTATAAAACTGAAATGATGAGAATTTATAAATGAAAACTCACACACTCTTAAAGCTTAGCTGGCTAATGGGTAAAATTTATTTATATAACTTTTTCACGGCTATATAATTAATTTAGAAAAATCCGGCTTAAAATAATTAGGACCTTTCATCACTTTTCCATCTTCTCTGTAAATAGGCTTTCCATCTTCATCTAATTTACTCATATTGCTTCGTTGGATCTCATCAAAAACAGCTTCTATTTTATGCTGTAAGCCATGTTCAATGATAGTTCCGCATAGTATATACATCATATCTCCTAAGGCATCTGCAATTTCAACCAGATCATTATTCTGAACTGCTTCAAGATATTCTTCGTTTTCTTCTTTCATTAAATTAAAACGAAGTAATTTTTTAGATTCTCCTAAGTCGGCTATTGGTGTTTCACTAAATCCTATTTTAAAAGCGGTATGAAATTCAGTCACCGCATCAAGTTGTTTTTTCATAATTATTATTTGATTAAATGAACCGCAAATTAGCAACTATTCATATACAATTCTTTAAATTTGCTTAAAATAATTTTAAATATGTTTAGTCAAGGTCAACTTCTGTTTGCAATCTGTTTTTTTATCGCTTTTGTAATTGCAATGGTGTTTGCGTATCGTAAAGATTTAGCATTGCACAGAATTTTTTACAAAGGGAATTATAAGGTATTAATAGGCTTTTTTGTTTTTATTGTTGTTTTATTTTTGATTAAAATCTTTTTCAAAAGGTAATTTAATAATTTATTTCTATATTTAGAATATCAATAATTTTGGCAAATTACTTCAATATATAAAGGTTGGATATTTATTGGAATTAAATCATTGTCTTTTTATTAGAAGTAAAAATTAATAACTTTACCACACCCAAATCTTATCAAATGAAAATCTTAAAATATTTATTTCTTTTATTACTATTAAGCTTTGTTGCACTTACAGTTTTTGTTGCTACCCAAAAAGGAGATTTTTCGGTTGAAAGAAGCAAAGTGATTAACTCGCCAAAGGCAACAGTGTATAATTACATAAATGATTTTAGAAATTTTGAAGACTTTGAATCCTGGGCTGTTGAAGATCCAAGTGTAAAAATGAGCTTTTCAAATAGAACTGTCGGGAATGGTGCTTCATTTTCTTGGGAAGGGACTGATGGAGGAGGTAGTGCTATTACATTAAAAGCTATTGAGGGTGAGAGCATTCATCAAAAAATGAATTTTGATGGTACTCAGGCTGATGTTAACTGGATTTTTAAAGATACTTTGGCGGGAAAAACAAAAGTTACCTGGAAAGCAAAGGGAACAATGAGTTTTTTGTTTAAAGTTTATACTGCAATAAGTGGAGGTTCAGATAATATTATTGGAACAATTTCTGAAAAAAGTCTAGCAAATATTGACAAAAATTTAAATTATGAGACCAAAACATATGCTATTAAAGTGAACGGGATTGTAAAAAAGACGGAAGCTTTTTATATAAAACAAACATTTACAAGTGAGATTCAAAAAGTACATAAAAATGCCAAAGTTGTAATTCCTAAACTAATTGAATTCAGCAAAAAGAACAGCTTGTATTCTAATGGTAAACCTTTTATAATTTATCATACCTACAGCAAATATACAGGACTTGCTAAAATTTCCATTTGTCTGCCTATTAATAAAGAAATTTTAATCAGTGCAGGAAGTGATATATTAGCTGGAAAATTAAATGGCTTCGAAGCTGTAAAAACCACTTTAAATGGTGATTACTCTTATATTGATGAAGCAATTTCAAAATCAACTGCTTTTATAACCAATGAGAAAATTGTGCCAGAGTTGGCGTGGTCTCATCTCGAGATTTTAACCGCCAGCAAATTAGATGTAAAAAGTCCCTCGAAATTAATTACAGAAATTTATTTTCCTGTAAAACCAAAGGTTATTCCTGTTGAACCGACTTCTTCGTACAAACCTCAGTCAACGACACAAACTCAACAGCCTGTAACCCCTGCAGCTTCAACTGCAAAACCTGAAGAAGAGGAATCAGAATTTTAAAATAACAAAAGGATTAAACCTTTTGCCTTAAATTTATTCTAACAAGAAGATAAAGTATAAAGCTTGATAAACGAGAAGGAATTTATAGCGCAATTATTAGATCCTAAAACGCAAAATGAAGCGTTTAAGAAACTCTTGTCAGATTATCAAAAACCTTTATATTCTCATATTCGGAATATTGTTTTGAATCACGATGATGCAGATGATGTGCTACAAAATACTTTTGTAAAAGTTTTTCAGTTTTTAAAAAATTTTAAGGGTGAAAGCAAACTTTTTTCATGGATGTATCGTATTGCGACCAATGAAGCGTTGACATTTTTAAATCAAAAAGCAAAATTGAGTGGTTTAACATCAGAAGCATTACAAAATAAAACGATAGATAATTTAAAAGCTGATACTTATTTTGATGGGGATGAAATTCAGATAAAGCTACAGAAGGCTATTATAACCTTACCTGAAAAACAGCAATTGGTTTTTAAGATGAAATATTTTCAGGAATTAAAGTACGAAGAAATTGCAGAAATTGTAGGGACTTCTGTTGGAGCATTGAAAGCATCTTACCATCATGCAGTAAAAAAAATTGAATTATATGTTACTTCCAATTAAACCTTTTGTTATAAAACATATCTTATAAACATATGAAAACATTTAGACTAGAAGACGAACCGAAAATAACTCCCGGATTTAATACTCCGGAAGATTACTTTGATGGATTTTCGGCAAAAGTTTTACAACAAATTAATGAAACTGAAATTAAAGTTATTCCGTTTTATAAGCGCAAAAATACTATTGCTTTTCTTGCAGCAGCCATTCTTGTTATTGGATTAATGATTCCTTTTGTGAATAATTATAGTTCATCCAAAGAACTGGACGAGGCAACATTAGAAAATTATTTATCGTATCAGTCTAATTTGAATCAATACGATTTAATTAGGGAACTGGATACTAAAGATATAGAAGCAATAAATAAAAATATTGCGTTAGAGCAGGAAACCCTGGAAGATATTTTGTCTTCAAATCCAAACATTGAAAACTTAATATCCGAATAAAAATAAATTTATAAAAGATGAAAATCAAAAATATATTACCCTTACTTTTATTTTTAGTTAGTTTTTCATTTTATGCACAAAGTGAAAAAAAAGACGAAATACGTGAAAAAGTTAAAGCTTACAAGGTATCTTTTTTAACTACAGAGTTAGAACTATCTTCAACTGAAGCTGAAAAATTCTGGCCAATTTATAATGCATATGATGACAAGCAATATGAATTAAGACATGAAAAGATGAAAACTTATCTGCGTAAATTGAATGATGATAATATTAACTCACTTTCAGAAAAAGAAGCAGCAACACTTTTATCACAAATAGAAAGTACTGATAAAGAATTATATTTTTTAAAAGAAAAATACATGAGCAATATTCGAAAAGTACTTTCTGCTAAAAAAATATTGAAACTTAAAAAATCTGAAGATGATTTTAATAGAAAATTGCTAAAGCAATACAAGGAAAAAGCTTCTAAAAATTAAGCTTTAAAAATAACAACAGCGATAAGAACCCTATATAATAATACTTACTTTATTATTTAGGGTTCTTGTTATTTAAAGTTAATTTGAACAAGCTTATTGTATCCAGCAGCAATAGCCCTGTTTTTGCTTATAAAACGAATTGTAAAAAGCTTTGAATCCTCTGATAGCTGTGTCCATGTTGTACCAGCATCTTTAGAATATTGTATACCGGAAGCTCCTACGCATACTAATTGTTTTGCATTGCTTCCAGGAACATATTGTATGCAGGATGCATAACCAAATCCTTGATTTTGACCAGTTAATTCCCATGTCATTCCTCCATCATTTGAAATGGCTTTATTGTCTGAATTTTGCTGTGGAATTTCATAATCACCTCCTGCAATAAAACCATGTTTAGTATCGTAAAAATCAGCTGTAAAAATTCCAGTCATTGTTTTACCTTGTACAATTGGCGTATCAAAGGTTTTCCATGTTTTTCCTTTATCTGCAGAGTGAAATACCCTGGCTTTTTTTCCTCCGGAAACTATCCATGTGTCATTGCCTTTAATAACGATGTTAGAGTTGCTGGCTGCAAATGCGGCCTCGCCTTTGGCATTTGTTGGTAATTTATCTGATAGTAATTTGGTCCAGGTTTCGCCACCATCACGAGTTATGATTACAGAAAATGTATCTTCAGTAGGATCGCCAACGGCAATTCCGTCCTTATCATTCCAAAATTGCATGCTATCATAAAATACTTTTTCATTAATTTCTTTATATACCAATTTTACTTTTTGTGTTTTTTTTGAAAACTGATACAGTAAAGCCGGATTAGCAACACTTAATAAATAAATATTTTTAGAAGTTTGAGCAATACTTCTAAATTCCAGTTTTAAAGTATCTCGATAAATATGCTCTTCAAATTTCTCTTTTTTACCTAAATCATAACAACCAAAACGAGAGTTATCAGCACCATACCAAACTTTATCTTTATCAATTAAGATAGCTCTGATACTAATTTGATCTGTAAATAAAGTGTCTATAGTAATCGATGTAAAACCAGTGTCAAAATTCTTTTTATCTGGATAACTGATTGTTTTAAAAGACATAAGAAAAACAAAAACACTCAGGAACAAAACTGCTTTTTTCATAAAAAATAGAATTAGTTATAGCTAAAATACAATTATTATGACATTCAAAATAATAAAAGCATTTTTTTCTGGCACAGTAATTGGATATTCGACAATATTAATCTTAATATCAATTGCCATGAAAACCAAATTATTTTTTATAGCCATTTTAGCTTTAGGTTTTACTTCAATAAAAGCGCAAAGCCAAACGACAGTTTATGCAAAAAACTCAGATATTAGTGATAATTTAGACTTAAGAGCAGTTGCTTCTATTTTTGGAGAATCGGCTAATCTTCAGGATTTTGAAAGAAGATTAAATGATCCTAAATATCAAATATCAAATCTTGATTTAAATGATGACGATCAGGTTGATTATTTACGAGTTATTGAATCTGTAGAAAAAAGAACCCATGTTATTATTATCCAGTCTGTTTTAGATCGTGATATCTATCAGGATATTGCTACAATTGATGTTGAAAGAGATAACAACAACAAAGTTGTGGTTCAGGTTGTAGGTAACTCTTATTTGTACGGTGCGAATTACATTTATGAGCCTGTGTATAATGTTACTCCGGTAATTTACTCCTCATTTTGGGTAACTAATTACAGACCTTATTATTCAAGCTGGACCTGGAATGTTTATCCTACTTACTATTATGCATGGAGACCTTACCCTGTTTACAGATATAGAAACAATATAAATGTTTGTATTAACGTGAACAATCATTATAACTATGTAAATACCAGAAGAAGTTACAGAGCGCCGGCATTATATGAATCAAGACGTACATATGGTTATGAAACAAGACGACCAAATTATAGTTTTGCACAAAGACATTCTAATATCAATAACAGATATGAATTAGATCAAAGACGTGTTGCTAACAGAGAAACAAATAGAAAATCAAACAATAGTTACAGTAGCAACAGATCTGGGACAGGACGAGTATCAGGAACTGAAAATAGAAATGTATCTGATAGAACTAACAGAGTTTCCTCAAACAGAGAAAATTCAGCTAAATCAAATAATGCTGGTAGAGTTGAAAATTCGTCAAGAACTGAATCAAGAGGTTATTCAAATGAAAACAGAAATAACTCAGTAAGACAAAACAATACGAGTCGTGTTGCTTCAAACAGAGATAATTCTGCTAAAGTTAATGCTCCGGTTAAAGTTGAGAATTCTTCAAGAGTTGAGTCCCGTGGCAATTCTAATGAGAACAGAGGTAATTCTTCAAGAGTAAATTCTGAAAACAGAATGAGTACTAATAGAACATCTACAGCTCAAAGAAGTGAAGCTCCGAGAAATTATTCTGAAAACAGATCAGGCTCAGAAAACAGATCAAATACTGCTAGACAACAGACTAATCAACGCTCTGAATCGCCAAGAGTTAGTCAGGAATCAAGAAATAGCCAGCCGCAAAGAGAAAGTGGTTCTAACTCAAGAGGAAATGGCGGAGGAAGAAGAGGTTAAATTTGTTAATCATTCGAATTAAAAAGCACAATTTAACGATTGTGCTTTTTTTTATCTTTTTACTTATAATTGACGCTAGTATCTTTTAAAACAGTAAATTTGCATCCGTCTTTTATAAAAATATACATGAGCGCATCGCATAAAAACTTACACAGTAAGTTGTCTATAGGAGGTTTGTTGATTACATTGGGAATTATTTATGGAGATATCGGTACTTCTCCTTTATATGTAATGAAAGCCATTCTTGGTGAACATATCATTGATGCAGATATTGTTTTAGGAGGTATTTCCTGTGTTTTTTGGACATTAACCCTGCAAACTACCATAAAATATGTACTTATTACTTTAAGTGCAGACAATCATGGTGAAGGTGGAATTTTTGCCTTATATGCTTTAGTCAAAAAAACGAAAATCCAATGGCTTATTGTCCCCGCAATTATCGGTGGAAGTGCCTTGCTGGCAGACGGAATCATAACTCCCCCAATTTCCGTATCATCAGCTGTAGAAGGGATCAAGACATATTATCCGGATATTAATACCATTCCTATCGTTATAGGAATTCTGTTTATACTCTTTTCTATTCAACAATTTGGAACTAAACTCGTTGGTAAATTTTTTGCGCCAATGATGCTTATTTGGTTTGCCATGTTAGGAACTTTAGGTGTAATTCAGATTTCACAGCATCCTGAAGTGATAAAAGCCATAAATCCTTATTACGCCTATCATTTATTGCAGATACATCCTGAAGGATTTTTTGTGCTTGGTTTAGTGTTTTTATGTACAACCGGAGCTGAAGCATTGTACTCAGATATGGGACACTGTGGAAGAAAAAATATCAGAATAAGCTGGATTTTTGTAAAGTTAACGTTAGTACTGAATTATTTTGGTCAGGCAGCATTTTTAACTCATCATGAAGGTCAGACATTACAGGAATTAGGTGGAGAGAATGGAAATCCGTTTTATTTGATAATGCCGGATTGGTTTCAGCCGGTTGGAATCGTAATTGCAACTTTAGCAGCTGTAATTGCTTCACAGGCTTTAATAAGCGGATCATTTACCTTGATAAATGAAGCTATGCGTTTGAATTTCTGGCCCAAAGTAAAAATCAAATATCCTACAGAAGTAAAAGGTCAGCTTTATATACCGTCCATTAACTGGCTTTTATTTTTTGGTTGTGTTGGCATAGTTTTGCACTTTGAAAAATCAAGTAATATGGAGCATGCATACGGTTTAGCGATCGTATTATGTATGATAATGACCACCATTTTGCTGAATTACTATTTAATCATGAAAAGGGTAAAACTATATTTTATGGTTCCCCTTATTACTATTTATCTTTTGATTGAGCTAAGTTTTCTAATTGCCAATGTAACAAAATTTGCAGATGGAGGATATGTAACTTTAATTATTGCTATTGTATTGATTTCAGTAATGACAATATGGTATCTGGCGAAGAAGATTAATAAAAGCTACACTAAAATCATCAAAATTGACGATTACAAAAAGGTATTAATGGAACTTAGTGAAGATTTATCTATTCCAAAATATGCTACACACCTGGTTTACATGACCAATGCAAATCGTGTTGATGAACTCGAACAAAAAGTAATGTATTCTATTTTACAGAAGCGTCCAAAAAGAGCTGACATCTATTGGTTTGTTCATGTTAATATCCTGACAGAACCTTATAAAACACAGTATAAAGTTACGGAGATAGCAAAAGATGATATCTACAGAATTGATTTTAATTTAGGATTCAGAGAGCCTACCAAAATCAATTTGATGTTCAGGGAAGTTATTCGCGACATGGTAAAAAGAGGAGAAGTTGATATAACCAGCCGTTACGAATCCTTAAATAAAAACAACATTATTGGAGATTTTAAATTTGTTTTGTCTGAGAAGTTTCTTTCTAACGACAGTGATTTAAAATGGCATGAAAATATTATCATGAACTCTTATTTCTTTATTAAAAAACTAAGTTTATCTGAAGAAAGAGCTTTTGGATTAGACAGCAGTTCTGTAAAAATAGAGAAATTTCCAATGGTGCTTCATGCTCCTGAAAACATCGGATTAACCCGAATTATTAAGTAAAAAGATATTCCAAAATAAATTTCCAAAAACACTCTTTTAATCTTATTAGAGTGTTTTTTTTCTTTTTAATGAAAGTGAAAATTAAAAATTTAACTTTCAATCAATAAATAGTACCTTTGCAACTCAAATATTTAAAATGAGATTACACAGAAATTTAGTTTATACTACCATCGATTCTTTGAATGCAATTTTCAATGAAGGAGAATATGCCGACAAAGTGGTAGCAAGAGCATTAAAAAAAGACAAACGTTGGGGAAGCTCAGACAGGAAGTTTGTTGCTGAAACCATATATGAAATTGTTCGCTGGAAACGATTGTATGCTGAAATTGCCGAAGTTAAAGAACCTTTTGATAGAGATAACCTTTGGCGAATGTTTGCAGTTTGGGCGGTATTGAGAGGATATCCAATTCCGGACTGGAGACAATTGGAAGGAACTCCTGAAAGAAAAATAAAAGGTCGTTTTGATGAACTTTCTAAAATCAGGGCTTTAAAAGAATCTATTCCGGACTGGATGGATGAGTTAGGCGTTAAAGAATTGGGTGAGAAAGTGTGGGCTACAGAAATTGCAGCTCAAAACCAACCTGCAAAAGTTATTCTAAGAACCAATACACTTAAAGGAACAAAGGAAAACCTGAGAAATAGCTTGATGGATTTAAATATTGAAACAGAATATTTAAAGGACCAGCCTGAGGCTTTGGTTTTAAAAGAAAGAGCCAATGTGTTTTTGACAGACGCTTTTAAGCAGGGACTTTTTGAGGTTCAGGATGCCAATTCACAATTAGTAGCTGGTTTTCTTGATGTAAAACCAGGAATGCGTATTGTTGATACTTGCGCAGGTGCGGGAGGAAAAACGTTGCATATTGCTTCTTTAATGGAAAATAAGGGACAATTAATCGCAATGGATTTGTACGAAAGCAAACTGAAACAATTAAAATTAAGAGCAAAAAGAAATGGCGCTTTTAATATTGAATACCGCATTATTGATACTACAAAAGTGATCAAGAAATTGCATGAAAAAGCAGACAGAGTATTGATCGATGCACCTTGCAGCGGATTAGGCGTTTTAAAAAGAAATCCGGATGCCAAATGGAAATTGCAACCTGAATTTATTGACAACATTCGTAAAGTTCAGGCTGAAGTTTTAGAAAGCTATTCTAAAATCGTAAAACCAGGTGGAAAATTAGTATATGCTACATGTTCTGTTTTACCATCAGAAAATCAGGATCAGGTAGAAAAATTCCTTAAAACAGAAATAGGAAAACAGTTTACATTTGTAAAAGATCGAAAAATTCTGGCTTCAGAGTCTGGTTTCGACGGATTTTATATGGCATTACTGGAAAGAAAAAATGCAGTTATTGCGGAATAAATTCAAATTAAAAAGTATAAAAAAAGCCTTTAGAGTATTTTTAAAGGCTTTTTTATTATAATCCTATTGTTGGTTTTCGTAATAGCTTTCCGTTTTCATTCTCTTTAAATTTCGGAACAAAAACAATTTCTTTAGGTTTCTCATATTTCTCTAAAACATCAAAAAAATCAGATGGAAAATTTTTATTCTCTCCTTCTATAACCAAAATTAATTTTTCTCCTAAAACAGAATCAGGAATTCCGGTTACAAAAAACCTTGTATTGATCTTATCGGTTAGCTTTGCTTCAATTTGTTCCGGAATTAATTTTATTCCACCACTATTAACTACGTTATCAATTCTTCCCAAAAAGCTAAACTGATTTTGTGCTGTTAATTCAACAAGATCATTCGTCATAATAGGTTCTTCGGAAATTGCAGGAACTTTAATAACCAAACAGCCGCGATTATCTTTTGAGATTTCAACACGAGGTAAAACAGTAAAGAATTTTTCTCCGACTTTTTTAGCTGCAACGTGAGTAATGGTTTCTGTCATTCCGTATGTTTCGTAAATTTCAGTTTTTAGAGGCAGGAGTTTTTCCTCTAAAGAAACATCCATCTTAGCACCGCCAATAATTAGTTTTTTTACATTTATTAGAGATTCAATTGAATTCTGTACCTGTAGAGGTACCATTGCTACAAAATCATATTGATTTGTATTCAAATGCAAAGGCTCAGTGGTGGGTTCTGTAATATCCAGATCCAGACCAAGAATTAAACTTCTTACCAGCATCATTTTTCCTGCTATGAATTTTGCAGGTAAACAAAGTAATGCTTTATCGCCAGGCTGTAATTTAAAGAAATCCCCTGTAGCCAATGCCGATTGGATCATGGCTTGTTTCTCTAATTTTACCAGTTTTGGAAGACCGGTTGTTCCAGATGTTTTCATCTCTATATATTCTTTATCATCAAACCAATCCAGCAAAAAATCACCAATTGCCTGCTGATTGAGGTCTCCTTCTTTTATATAATCATAAGCAAGGCGTCGCAGATCAGTTTCGTTAAAATGATGTCCATTAATTTTGAAATAGTTGTGAATATTTTTATGTGTTAATTTATTCATGACCTAATTATTTATTATTTCTACAGCATTTATATTTCCAGTTAATTTTTCTTTCCAATTACTCCAGTTGTATTTTTTTGCAAAAATAAACAGCAATAAAGGGTAAATCACTAAAACAGGCAAAATAACATCAGCCCCCGCAGAAGGTTCCGATAAATCTTTAAAAACGGAATGTGTCTGAAAAGCGGACCAGTCCGAAGTAACAAGTAAAGCACCAATGAGATTATTAGCTGCATGAAAACCTAATGCTAATTCCATTCCGTCATCCATCAGGGTAATAACGCCAAGGAATAATCCTGTTCCTATGTAGTACACCATTATGATGTATCCCATTTTTTCTACTTCAGGATTTAAAATATGCATCAGACCAAATATCAGGGAAGTCATTACTAGTGGAAACCATTTATTTCGGGCTAAATTGGCAAACCCCTGCATTAAATATCCTCTGAAAATATATTCTTCTGTACTAGTTTGAATTGGGATCAAAATTGTTCCTATTAACACTAATATTAAAAAGGGAATTAATTTAAAATTCCAAACATATTCTTCCGGTGATTGATAGTAAACAGTAAAAATAGTAATGGTTGAAAATACTGACCACAGTAAGAAAGAAAATATAATACGATTCCAGTCTACTTTTTTTCGGGCTGTAGTAATAGATAAAAGTGTTTGTTTATGTATGTATTTAATCACAAAATAGATGCCTGCAAGAGCAAAGACGAATGAAATCATAAGCAAAAACAGGGTAAGATTGGGTTCAAACATTTTTAAAGCCGAAGCATTGTCCGTTGGAACAGCTGTTTTATTTATAAAACTTTTATAAATTATTGCTAAAGTAAAAGGAACCTGACCAATAAATGAAGCTGTAATGATAAAGACTGATCCTAAAAGATATTTCCAAAACCTGTTTTCTGGTTTAATGGCTTGTTCTAAAAACATATTTTTAAATTTAAAATTGAAGTATAATAGTAATGAAATATTACTTTTGGGATCGCTAAAGTACTTTTTTTAGTTTAAATATATCTTACAAATAAAAAACACAAAATTACATGATTCAAATCTATCACAATCCACGTTGTGGAAAATCAAGAAATTGTCTGGCTTTTATCAATGAATCTCATCAGGATTATGAGATCATATCTTATCTTACAGAATCATCAGATTTTGATCAGTTGAATACATTGTTGGAGAAACTAAATTTCAAACCAATTGATTTAGTAAGGGTTAAGGAGAAAGTATGGATTGAACGCTACAAAGGAAAAGAGTTAACTGATAATCAAATAATTCAGGCAATGGTTGATAATCCAATTTTAATTGAACGCCCAATTGTTGTAAAAGGCGATAAAGCGATTATTGCACGTGATTTAGATAAGATAACATCCTTTTTAGAATGATTATAAAAACCTTAATTAACATTTTTTTGTGATTAGTATCTTTAAACCATAAGTTAGTTTTGCTGTCTAAAAGAGAAAAATACCAAAACAATGAAAAAAATTAAATTTGCTTTAATACTTATATTCCTTTTCTCCGGACTATATATTCAGGCACAGCAACCACCTACAAGTCAAAACAAATTTAAAATCACAGGAAAAGTTTTAGAAAAAATAACAAAACAGCCTCTTGAATATGCTACTATTTCTATTACTGCCCCGAACGAAACAAAAGTTATAGCAGGCGGAATTACAAATCCGAAAGGAGAATTTGAAGTTGCGGTTGCACCTGGTATTTATGATATCAAAATTGAATTTATTTCTTTTAAAGCCAATGAATTTAAACAAAAAAATATTTCAGCAGATACTAATCTTGGAGTTGTAAACTTATCAGAAGACGCAGCGCAGCTTAATGAAGTTGTTGTTCGCGCAGAGAGATCTACAGTTGAAATTAAGTTAGATAAAAAAGTTTACAATGTAGGTCAGGATATGATTGTAAAAGGAGGAACCGTTAGTGATGTATTAGAAAACGTACCTTCAGTTTCTGTAGATGTAGAAGGGAATGTTAGCTTACGCGGAAATGAAAATGTACGTATTTTTATTGACGGACGTCCTTCGAATGCATTAAATATGGCTGAGGCTTTGCGCCAAATACCTGCAGATGCTATTGATAAAGTGGAAGTTATTACAAATCCATCAGCGCGTTACGATGCTGAAGGAGGAGCCGGAATTTTAAATATCGTTTTGAAAAAAGGTAAAAACTTAGGTTTTAATGGTAGTTTTATTTTATCAGGCGGAATTCCGGAAACTTACGGAGCAAGTGCTAATTTGAATTTTAAAACAGAAAAATTAAACTTTTTTACTTCTACCGGATATGATTACAGAACCAGTGAGGGAGCTGGTATGACCAATTCAACCAATTTAAATCGCGATACTCGTGAAATTATTGGATACACTGATGAAGATAAGGATACCGAGCGCCTTAGAAAAGGAATTTCAACCAAGACAGGTGTAGAATGGACGGTAGCTCCAAATGCTTACTGGACTAACGCTATTAGTTACAGGGAAAATAGCGGAACAAATAATGATTTGGTTAATTACAATTCCTTTGATCAGAATCGTAATTTTACTTCTACACGTTACCGTTTAAGTGAGGGTAATGATACAGGAAGAGATCTTGAATACTCATCTAACTTCCTGAAAAATTTCAATGATAAAGGACATAAGCTAACCTTGGATTTTTCATATTCGACTGATAACGATAGTGATAATTCCATTATTTCTGATGAAACAATCGGAAGCAATATTCCTGCAACCTTTGACACCACTTTTAATAACCAAAAACAAAAGCAGGTGCAGCTTCAGGGCGACTATGTACTGCCATTAAAAAATGGAAGTCAGTTTGAGGCAGGTTATAAAGGAAACTTCAATAACATGGATACTGAGTACAGCGTTAAGACAGATAACAACGGGAATCCTATTGCTGACTATCTTTCTAATACTTTGGAATATAATGAGCGTATCAATGCTTTTTATACGCAATATGGCTTTAAGGTCAATAAGTTTTCGTACTTGTTTGGTTTACGTTGGGAAGACACTAAGATTGATGTCAATCTTTTAGACACTCAGAATTACAACACAAAAGAATATAATAATTTTTTTCCAAGTGCCTTCGTAAATTATGAAATCACAGACGAGAGCAGCGTATCTTTAAGTTACAGTAAACGTTTGTCAAGACCAAGAGGCCGATTCCTGAATCCGGCAACTAACTTTTCAAGCAACATTAACTTATTTAGAGGTAATCCTGATTTAGATCCTTCCTTTACGGATAAATTTGATCTTGGTTATTTGAAACGCTGGGAGAAAGTAACGTTTAATACTTCTATGTATTATGAAAATACCAAAGACGTATTCTCATTTGTTCGTACAGAAACAGGAGAATTTGTTGGCAATAATCCTGTAATTTTAAGCAGTCCGATAAATTTAGCTAAGGAACAGCAGTTTGGTTTCGAATTTACATTAAACTATACGCCATTAAAAATCTGGAAAATCAACAGCAGTTTTAATCTTTCAAACGTAAAAACAACAGGAGATTACAGTTTTACCAACACACAGGGCGATGTAATTACTACAAATTTAGACAATGAAACTTTCTCCTGGTTTTCAAGAGTAAATTCCCGTATAACACTGCCATACAAAATAGAGTGGCAATTGTCCGGAATGTATTTTGGTCCAAGAAATACAGCTCAGGGGAAAAGTTTAGGGAATTATGTAGTTAATACAGCTTTCAGTAAAGATATATTGAAAGATAAAGGTACTCTTGCATTAAACGTAAGCGACCTTTTCAACTCCAGAAAAATGATATCAGAAACGAATCTGCCTAGTGTAAATTCATACAGCGAGTTTCAGTGGAGAAGAAGACAGATCAATTTGTCTTTCACCTACCGATTAAACATGAAAAAAACAGACAGGGATAAAAATGCACCGAATAAAAACGGAGGTGCTGAAGAAGGAGGAGAATTTCAAGGATAATTGATTTCAAATCCCAAAATTCAAATCCCAAATTCCAATTTCATAGTTGGAGTTTGGGATTTTTTTATTGGAATTTATATTGCTTTTTTATCATAAAAAAAGGACTCGTTTTCACGGGTCCTTTTTATGAAATCAATTTAAAATTAAATCGATTGTTGTTCTTGTTTTTTCTTTGCTCTTTTCTCTTTGATCATTTCCCAGCTAGCACCCGTAACCCAATAAGATACGAATCCAACTAAGAAAAACATCAACCAAAACCCTATAGTTAGTATGGTCAAGAAAAGTAAAAAACCTAAGTACTGTGAAAATTCAAACATGTTTTCCGGAATTTTTGAATGTAATGACAAATGTAAGTTTTATATTTTTCGTTAGCAATAAAATCCAAATCAATTTTTATAAAATGACAATTATCCGTATATTTAAACTCATTTTAAATAAGCTTTTTTAGCTATGGACAATCCTTGTTTTATTAACAATCTAAAACAGAATGAGATGAGTGTTTTAAGGAGCTGTTTCCTGCTGTCCATTATATCTTTTGCGGCGAACCCCGCCACAAAAGGATGCCATTCCCATCAGGGCTAGGCAATAATTTTCATAAGAGATTTTGATTATAAGAATATATTTTATTAATATTTTAAAACAACAAAATGAAGTACAGAATAGAAAAAGATACCATGGGTGAGGTTCAGGTTCCAGCTGACAAATATTGGGGAGCACAAACGGAACGTTCGAGAAACAACTTCAAAATTGGTGCGTCGGCATCTATGCCGCCAGAAATCATCGAAGGTTTTGCTTATCTAAAAAAAGCGGCAGCTTATGCCAATGCTGATCTGGGAGTTTTGCCAACTGAAAAACGCGATGCCATTTCGGCTGTTTGTGATGAAATTTTGGCAGGTCAATTAAACGATGAATTTCCACTTGTTATCTGGCAGACAGGTTCGGGAACACAAAGCAATATGAATGTCAACGAAGTAATTGCCAATCGTGCTCAGGTTTTAAAAGGTTTTGAAATAGGAGAAGGGGAGCAATTCATAAAAGCCAATGACGATGTCAATAAATCACAGTCTTCCAACGATACTTTTCCAACCGGAATGCATATTGCGGCTTATAAAATGGTGGTTGAAACAACAATTCCCGGAATAGAAAAATTATATGCGACTCTGGCCGCAAAAGCAGCAGAATTTAAGGATGTTGTCAAAATTGGACGGACACATCTTATGGATGCCACACCGCTTACATTAGGTCAGGAACTTTCAGGATATGCAGCACAATTAAATTATGGTTTAAAAGCACTTAAAAACACATTACCGCATTTGTCTGAAATCGCTTTGGGAGGAACCGCTGTTGGAACTGGTCTTAATACACCAAAAGGCTACGACGTAAAAGTGGCCCAATATATTGCCCAGTTTACAAATCATCCGTTTGTAACTGCAGAAAATAAATTTGAGGCTTTAGCTGCACATGATGCTATTGTAGAAACACACGGAGCCTTAAAGCAATTGGCTGTTTCCTTAAACAAGATTGCGAATGACATTAGAATGTTAGCTTCAGGTCCGCGTTCCGGAATTGGGGAAATTCATATTCCTGAAAACGAACCGGGATCTTCCATCATGCCCGGAAAAGTTAATCCAACGCAATGCGAAGCCTTAACGATGGTTTGCGCTCAGGTAATCGGGAATGACGTAGCAATTGCAGTAGGAGGTATGCAGGGACATTATGAACTGAATGTTTTTAAACCGCTTATGGCTGCTAATTTCCTCCAATCAGCCAGATTGTTAGGTGATGCCTGTGTATCGTTTGATGAACATTGCGCTCAGGGAATTGAACCAAATTACAAACGCATCAAAGAATTGGTAGATAACTCATTGATGTTGGTGACAGCCTTAAATACTAAAATAGGCTATTATAAAGCAGCTGAAATCGCCCAAACCGCTCATAAAAACGGAACAACTCTTAAAGACGAAGCTGTTCGCTTAGGTTATGTAACGCCGGAAGATTTTGACGAATGGGTAAAACCTGAGGAAATGGTTTAGATGAATTATAAATTATAAATTATGAATTATGAATTATAAGTTATAAGTTAAAACAAAACGGTAGAAGACTTTTTAAGTTTTCTACCGTTTTATTATTTCTAAAAGTTAGTATAAATTATAAATTCATAACTTATAGCTCACAAACCCCTGTTGGATGTAATTATTAAAAACGTCAGTTCGAGTGTTTTTTGTGTAGAGAAACGGAACAAAAAATGTATCGAGAACCGTTTTAATGATAATTTTTCTGTTCTTGATACAATTTTCTATCTAAAATCACTCGAACTGACAAAAAATTATCATTAAAAACTAATTACACCCAACGGGTTAACTCGTAACTATTTTTCATCAACATAATCTTGCAGATAGCTAAATCTTTCCGTTAACTTTCCATTTTCCGTTACTTTGGCACGTTGTAGAATCCCGTCTTTGTCTCCATTGAAGAAAGCCGGAATCACATGTTCTATAAATTGTTCTCCAAACCCAACACTGGCATCTTTCGGAATTTCGCAAGGCAAATTATCAACTGCCATCACGGCAACTGCTGCCGGGTGAAATACGTCTACTTCTCGGTCTTCCAAAGGGAAATAACCATAAAGAGGTTCTGCAATTGTAGAGGAACGTAACGTACACGCTATTGGACCATTAACATCACATGAAATATCAGCCACTACTTTTAATTTGCAGTCACTTGCATTCAGCATTTCCCTAGTCAAAATTATCGGGGCGCCACCTCCATAAAAATGTCCTGCAAAATAAAGATCACTTACTTTAGTGAATTTTTCAAAATCAGATTCATATTCCTCCGGATGTGCAGCAAAATCTTTAAAATCGAGAATTTGGCCGTCAATTCTTTTGTTGTATTCTAAAGCATCTAATTGCACATAAACAGGCTGAGCATACGTTTTGGTTAAATAATTGTCAATTGTAATTTCTTTTACTTTAATTGCTTTTAAAATTTCCACCACACCGCTTCCCACTTTGCCTGTTCCGGTAACTACAAATTTTATTGGAGGCAGGGTGATGCGTTTTAAATGCATTATTAGGGCATCTTTACCATCTAAAGTCTCCGCTTTTGGGAGTTTAAACAATTCGAATTTTATTCCAAAAGCACGAATTCCATTATAAGCTCCAACCATTCCGGCGTATTTGCCAAAACCAATCAATCTGCGATTGTCCTGATCAACAATTGTTTCATGGTCATATAAATCGATATTTTTTTCTAATATGGCCTGCAGCAATTTTCTGTTGTACGGCTGTTTTTTTATAGTATGCGAGAAAAAGAAATAAGCTTTATTTGGAATTAAATTTTCTATCGGGACTTCTTTCACGCCAAGCAGAACGTCACAGTCGGAAAGATCTTCAGAAACGGTAATTCCCATGCTTTGATATTGAAGGTCAGAAAAAATTCGGACATCTGAACTTTCAACCGTTACATTTGCCTCAGAATAAAGTTGTTTCAGTTTCGCTAATTCATTTGGATCAAACACAACGCGCCTGTCAGGTGGATTTTTTCTTTCTTTAATTATTCCAAATTTCATTTTAAGGTATTTTATTATTTGTACAACTTTTGTTTTTTAAATCTAAAATTAATATAACAAATTTAATTCATCTTAAACGGGTTTTTCTAATTTAAATTTAGCATAAACCGTTAAAAGCTGGCGCACAATACAGTAACTGTAAGGGGTATTAATTATTTGTTAAAACGCAAACTAATGCTGCTAAAAAAGACAAACAAAAGTATTGAATTCTATATATTTGTTTTTCAAGAATAATGCAAATGAAATTCCTAAAGAAAGCAAATATACCACAAATACTTTTTCTAATATTGGTTTTAAGTTCCTGTGGAAAAGATAAAAAATCAGATTCAGACGATACTTCAGAAAAAGTAAAAGATACCCTGGGTAAAATGATTCCAATGCAGTCAGAAAAGAAACTTTCTGCCGATTACCTCAATTCCATCAAACCAAGAATAAATTATTTTTATAATAAAAACTGGCCCAATAATAGTATGAACGGCAGTTTTTTGGTAGCAAGAAACGGTATTATACTTTTTGAAAAGTATAATGGTTTTGCCAATAAAAATGAAGAAACTAAAATTACGGTTAATACGCCTCTGCACATTGCTTCTGTAAGTAAGGTGATTACGGCCTCTGCAGTTTTAAAATTAGTCGATTTGGGCAAAATTAAACTGGATCAGAAAGTCAATACCATCTTAAAATCATTTCCTTATGAAGAGTGTACAATTCGCATGCTCCTGAGTCATCGAAGCGGTATGCGTAATTACGCTTATTTTACCGACAGGGACAAATCGGTTTGGGACAGGCACAATCAATTGACAAATCAGGATATCCTGAATATTCTGGCCACGAAAAATGTTGGTTTGGAATCAAGAGTAGGAACCCGTTTTAGTTATTGCAATACCAATTATGCCATGCTGGCGCTTATTATAGAAAAAACAACAGGACTTACGTATAAAGAAGCCATGTCAGAAATGATCTTTAAGCCCTTGGGAATGACCCATACTTATGTTTTTGACAATGAGAAAGACCGAAAAAAAATCGTTCCTTCTTATAAAGGAAACGGAGTTGAAATAGGTTTTGATTATCTGGATAATGTGTATGGCGACAAAAACATATTTTCTACACCGCGTGATTTATTAAAATTTGACCGGGCAAGAAATTCACCTGACTTTTTGAAACCTGCTTTGTTGAAAGAGGTTTATGAAGGACACAGCAACGAACGAAAAGGAACAAAAAATTATGGATTAGGCATCAGAATGATCAATTGGGAGACAGGTCAGAATTTTTATTTTCATAATGGCTGGTGGCACGGAAATACGTCATCTTACATCACGCTTCAAAAAGAGAATGTGACCATTATAGCATTATCCAATAAGATGACCAGAAAGACCTACGCAGTTCGAAAGCTGGCGCCTGTTTTTGGAGATTATCCTTTTAGATTCAAAGATGAAGAATAATAGAATAGTCGAAAGTCAAAAGTTGTAAAGTCATAAAGCTTTTAGCAGTTAAGTATTGGACTTTAAAATTTTATGACTTTTGACTTGCTACACTACAGAATAACAGAATTTTTCTGAAAATTTTAATAGAAAGTAACTTCAAATAGTATAAATTTGCAAACTCATTTTTGGGGTCGACTGGTTTTGACAGCAAGTCGAATTGAACAGTAAGCACGTCGAGCATTGAGACCTTGCTCGTAAATATAAGATCTTAACACTTTTACACGGCGAAAATAACTACGCTTTAGCTGCATAATCTGAATTATAGTAAGATTAGCCACGTCCCTATCAGATAGGGAAGCTGGATTCTCCTTGAAAGCCTTGGTTTGTGGCGTTCAGTATAGGGGAACCGTAAAAATAAACCTAGATTTCCATTAGCTTCGGGTGGATTTCGAAATTAAGAAGATAAGTGTTGAGTGGTTGTTCCTGACCTGGCTTAACATCGAAAACCTAATCAGGGAATAAACGTGTAGAAAGCTCTTTAGTTGCTTGTTTGGACCCGGGTTCGATTCCCGGCGACTCCACAAAAAAACCGTAATAGCTATAATTATAGCTTTTACGGTTTTTTATTTTTTAAGTTGTACGATTATTGTATTACATTAATCATATACATATTGGAAAAGTGGATATTAAAAATTTATTGATTCAGTCATATCAATTTTCTTAAGCAAATATTCAATATTCAAATCTCCACCGCTACTATAACCTTCTGACAAATGCTCTAGCATTTGTAAAAATCTTACACTATTAGGGGATTTATCTGTTAATGAGTTAAAAAGTAATTTGCTATTTTTAGTAGTTATATCTTTTTCAAAAAGTATATCTCTAGCGGAGCGTGTAGCAACATAATTGTTGTAGTAATGAATTAGATATGCTTCTAAATCAATGATTAAAATATCCCAATCGAAATGCCCAATAAAGTGAATGCTTTTAATAAATTCGTTCTGTAGATCTTTAAGGTTTAATTGTTTAAACTTGATTTTATTATAAAATGAATTATCAAGAGTTTTGATGTAAATCAAGAATAAAAACAAAATCGGAAACACAAAGTTGTTTTCTGGGAATGATCTTAAAACTAAACGTGAATGAGCAAATATTTTTTCTTGTTGGCGCAAAGAAATATTAGCATTTTTAAATAACATTTTTGCGATCTTAAGAAATTCTTTACCATCATAACTTAATTCCCTATGTTTTAATCTAAAATTAGAATTGAAAAATTCATTAAGTTCAAAATAATTATATAAATAATCACAATATTTTCCCGCATCTGGTTCAGGAATCGAATATTCAATATCTATGAAACGTCTTAAATATTCGTCCGCATCGATTTGTTCACTACCATAAACACCACGAATTGCATTTCCTAATTGCCCTTTATCAATTGATAGAACAAAAATGATGTTAGGAACGGAAAAGAAATGTTTGATTTGTTCTAGGATTGCAACTGCATAATCAGGACGACAGCGATCTAATTCATCTACTATGAAAATTAAAGGCTTCCCTCCATTTGTATCTGCAATAAATTTTGAAAGGCTCGTTCTAAACTCAGCGATACCCTTCTTTTTTTCGGCATATTCATTAACTTCGTTTTCAAATATATCTGATACACCTTCAGTAATTTTCTCAATGGCATCTTTTATTCCTTCAGTATTGATATACTTATCAGCAATAGCTTTTACAACCACTGGCGCAATATGTTTTGACAAAATTGCAGCTCTATTTAGCACCTTCTTAAACTTAGGTTCTGTTGACTTTTTAGTTAATGTTTTCAATTCTCCCATCAAAGCTGTAAGTGGATTATTTTCAAAATCATTTTCCCAAGCATTAAAATAAACTGTTTGATACTTATTATCTTTTAAATCTTGCTCCCACATTTTTACAAATGTAGTTTTACCGGTGCCCCATTTATTATTTATTGCCAAAACAAAACCATCTGCATAAATATCTACTATTGAAGTTAAAACTTTGGCATATTGCTGTCTATCTAGTTTACAGTTGGCAAAAGGACTTCCTGCAATAATATCAATTTCTTTATGTTTGATCATTACCAATTGTTTTATTATTAAAGTTAATATTTTTTGATAGAGTCCGAATGTTATTATGCAAAAAAGTACTAATCCAAACCCCGATCTGCGAAGTGTCCTTCTTTACGCTACGCAAATGTCTCTGACTATATAAAGGAAGATGATTTCTAGATAAAAAGGAAATATCAAAAAACTGTATAAAAGATAATTAAAAAAAGTAAACTACATTTCAAATAAACATGTACAGCTTCTAAGTACGAGAGTAAAAGATGTAATTAACTATTAAATAAAATCAATGACATCTTTAAGAAAAAATAACTAAAAATTCCTAAGTAATATTTCAACTAAACAGTAATTTCATGATCGACATAAAGCTGTATTCCAGTCTCTAGCACGAATTTATTCTTAAGGTTATTATTTACAGTTGGAACACGGCGTCTTGTTTTATAAGCCAAATATGCAACCCTACTTTGGAAATTATCTATGTTATGGTTGTTCTTAAAAATTTTAATAGTATTTTTTAAGTGGTTAACTCCAGACTTAAGCCACTCATCAAAACCATCTCTTGTATTTCTTAATTCAATAAACACGAGGTTATCAGTAAATATTATGACACCGTGACATAATTCTGTAACATCATCACATTGCACATCAATTTTGAGGCAGTCTTTGACTGGTATAAATCTCCTCTCCGACTCATCAGGATTTACAACTGTTGACAACCAAGTATTATCATTGCTCTCGTCTAAGTATGTGTGTAGTTTACTTGCATTTTCACATAAACCAAATTTCTCATTAGATGATATGCCATACATAGTTATTTTAAAAAAATCTGTCATTTTTGGTTCTGTTCAATTGAAATTAAACTATCGAACAAATCGTTTAATACACCTAGGGTATTATTTAAATAATTTTCATCTGATGGCAAACCATCGAAAAACTTAAGTTTTGTTATGCTGCCATTTTTTTCATCAAGTTCATAAATTACTAGATCATTAGGATCCAAAACAGCATCTAGCGGAACGATCTTACTTAATTTATCGAATACATCTTGATTATTTATAATTTTTTTAGATAAAATTGAGTACGTCTTAACTGCAAGCGTAAGATAATTGATAAGATACGGACTATGTGTCGTTATTACAAGTTTGTTATTATAATTGGTATTATTATTAATAAGTAACGAGTTTAATGCATTGCGTTGTGAAGTAGGAAAAAGATTCTGCTCCGGTTCCTCGACAATATTTATGAATGCAGCATGATCTCGTTGTGCTGAGAGCTGTCTCAACCGTATACGCTTGATATCATCTGATAAGATAGGATCAGTCATCAAATCCCTAACCATCCTTTCTAATCGTCTTTCCTCGTCTATACTTAAATTATTTTTCGATAGATCATGCTTTCTTGTTAATGACTTGGCGAGATAATCTGTTACTAGAAAAAGTGGTACGAACGATTGAAAACCGCTTGAAGCAATTGGCAACTCAACTGAATAATCGAGTCCTCTAATTTTAACAACCTTTGTAAGTCTTTCAAATTCTAATGTAGCATTGTTAATTGGTAATTCCATTTGTCCCTCTATAGTTTCAAGAGCATCGAAAAATTCATCTGCAAAAGTGTACAATGTACTCGGCAATCCTTTAAGTTTTCCTATATTTCGAACTGACCCAACAAGATTTCGCTCTGAAGGAACATACATGATTTTTGGGAAAGCATAACCATTTTCAGGATTAGGAGATGCCTTTACATCTCCATTTCTATAGGTAATTAAATAAGCGTTTCCGTGATATTCTATAGATGTATCAGCTCGAAAATAACTATCAATCTTTTGGTATGAGCAATGACGCCTAACAATATCGTCTGAAAGCTCATCTGCAGTAAAATCACCACGTACCAAAGCCTTCTCAAGCCAAGTTAAAGTTGAAATAAGTTTTGCAACTGTACTTTTTCCAGAGCCTTGGTTACCAATAAAAACCGTAACTCGTTTGATATAGAGCCAACCTTCATCATCTTGTAAACCTTCCTTAATCGGTCCGAAATTTTGGATTTTTATTTTACTCATTACTTTTTTGGTCATGCGTTCAAATTTACATAATTTTTTAATAAGGTAAGATAAATTTAGATAGTATTGTAATGGCATTTAAGTCTTATATCCTGAAATACTCACAATATCTGAAAGGTCTGTGTCATCAGGAATTGGAACTGCCACACTTTTTGTCTCAAAATTTTATGGAAGTCTTTTTTCTTTAAGTAAACAAAATGCAAAGCATCTAATTGTATTTATGATAAAATCAGATATAAAATTGCATGCATTTTATGCTTCAATCCCCAACAGACATCCAAATCCCGATCCTGCGGATTTGTAATCCGTGCCCGCAAAGTGTATCTTAACAGATTAAAAAAGAAAATCCAGTTTTTATAAATATTAGGAACTTGCGCGAAAGAATTTCCGCGCTATCGTTGCGCATATCCGAGCGATCGGGATAATAAGGCTCTATGACAACTGTTAAAACAAAACATAAAAATTTATACATTCAAAAATGAAACTGATAAAAAAATCCTTTTAGACATGGAATAATCATCTCTTAATAACAAAAAAAACATTATATAAACTCGCAAAAACATGTATTACATCGATATTTTACATTCAAAATTCTTAATAGCTAATTCTTACTAGTCTTGCTTATAGTTATAAACAAACTAAATCTACAAACTATTGTAAACAAAGCCATTACAATCAATAGTTATTAACTAAAATTTGTTTATAACTTATATTAGTTTATTTAGTTATTTGCCATAAATTTACAAAAAGATATAACCATGGTAACCAAGGAACTATATGAACTATTAAAGCTTCAGCAAAGCTCACTGCTACTTCAAATAAAAAGCCTTAAACGGGAACTTGATGCGATAAATATTTTATTAGATGAAGAAGAAGTTGGGGATATAGATAATTTAATTCCCAATTACACAAAAACTAATACGATGACCGTTCCTAGTAAATTATATGGTGGGGGTACTGCGCTGCCAGTAGGTTATGAAAAAGTTGGCGTAAAAACTGATGCAATTACGTGGAAAGATTATTTTTTTCAGGTGATGAATCAACTAAAGGGTCCAATCAAAACCACTGACATTGCAGAAGTAGTTGTCAGAGTTAACAAATCAATGAATTACAACAGAGTGAGACAGGAAGCGGCTGATAAATTACCAGCACTTGTAAAAGAAGGTAAAATAAAAGTTTCTAAAGGAAATAACCGAAAAGAAGGCAATTTATATGAGTTAAAGGAATAATTCCAAACTGAAAAAAGTCTTTAAATAATCCCATTTGTGGAGGGTCAAACGCAAAAACCCCGAATACGTCAATATTCGAGGTTTTGTCAAAAATTTAACGTATAACATTAAAAATTTAATGAAATGGCAACAAGACGTACCATCGTAATTAGAACTGCTCCTGTACGAGTACAGGTTCAAAGAACTGTTCAGGTTAAAACAACCTTAATAGTAAAAAGAGTTAAATAAAACTCTTCTAAGAATCCTCATGATTAGAGGGCAACGCTGTCTCTCATTAGGACTACGTTTAGTAAACAAAAGCGTTGTTAAAAAAGGAGATACTCTAATATCTCCTTTTTTCATTTTACAAATATATAAAACAAAATGACATAATTTACTAAAAGTAAATTATAAAATCCTAGGCCCCGGAGTAATAAACAACTAAAAACCAAATAACTAAAAACACTCACAACCCGAATTTATATATTTTTCAGAACTTCTTTAAAAAGTCGGCTATTACATCAACCTTTTTTAAAGATTGAACTAAAATATTTTCATCGTTTTTTAACCTAATTTTAAACATTAATATTGGGATAAGTTGTTCAATTTCAAATCTGATTAGTCCACTTAATAACAATTCAATTATTTAATTAATATATAATTGCTTTTTTTTATTTTAGATTTAGCCTACATCTAGCTAACAAAAAAAAATACTTTAACTTTCAAAGTTTATTACAACAACATCCTTTCAGTAATTGTCTTATTCGAAGAAATATCAATTCCAGTAACTTCGGCATACTTTACATTTGGCAGCCAAAAAGAACCACCTTCAATGCGTACAAATATTTTTTCTACCTGTATTTTTTTCTGGTTTACATTTACAAAAACATGGTATTTTTGGTCTGAATCTGTCTTTTTCAAGGTTAAGGGTAATTTTTTATACGATACAAATTGTAGCTCAAAGTCCTCATTATTTATGGCTTTACTTTCTATTCCGTAGGCAAATTTGCGTTGTATATAAGTAAAATCTTTTTTTACTCCTTTCTCAGCATATCGAATCCAATACGCTTTTATAGGATTGCTTTTGTCTATTTTTCCATTTTCTTGGTAGTTGATAGCGTAAATTGCTGTGTTTATATTCGGATCCCGCTGAATGTAAAACAACATATTATCTATATTTTTAGGCGTTGGAAAATGCAATGGCGGTGGATTTTTGGATTGTGCCCATAGATTTCCGGAAATTATAGTTACTAAGATCGTTATAACGATTAGTGATTTTGTAAAATATTTAAATAGTAATGTATTCATACGAATCTTATTTTTTTTTTTTGGATTATTGTAAAAAGTAGAATGTTGTCGCTTAGCCCCGATAGAAGTGTAAATCCTTATTGCCCGGGGTTCGGGCAATAAGATTGTAATGGATAGCGGGACCAATCTTCTAAAAACACACAAATGGTGTGCTCCAGGAATTAATAATCGAGATCAGCTTCTAACTAATTGGATTGGATTACGTTTTGTTTTTCGTTTACCTTAAAAACCCAATTTTTAATCAGTGGATAATTAAAACCATAAGAAATAAACAAATCCGTGATTAGTCTTCCGATTCTGTAATCGATTTGAAATACTTTTTGCAACATAAGCGTGCCCAATGATTTTAAGGAAATGCTTCCCAACACCACCAACGCAAATTTAAAAAGCTGACTATTGATGTGATTGCTGTAACCAGATTGATTTTTAAATACCCAAAATCTATTGATGCTGAAATTGATAATGGCACCAACGGTTCCGGAGATTAGAATAGAAAAGGTAAAATGCAATTTGAATACTTCTGTTAGTAAAATCATTAGGCCATAATCGGTAATGCCGCCTAAAAATGCCGCAACTTGTGCTTGTAGAAAAGTCAAAACGGATTTTTTGCTGAACATAAGTAAGTCGAAAGTTTAAAAGTTCTAAAGTCAAAAGTCCCAATATTGCCGATAAGGACTTGAAGTCAATTTGTTATTTAAGCTATTTTAATTTCAAAATACGACATTATAAAAACTGTTATTTATCAATTGTGGTTTTTATCTCTTAAATCACCCAATTTTAAAAGTTTTATGCTATCTACAATATTGATTATTACTAACAAAACAGTGATTAATCCAGCCGAATAGGTGATTGACCCAGGAAATAAAACTTCTAGAATTAAAATAAAAGCAATAATGAATCTAAGTTCTGTTGGACCAACAAAGCCGGAATCGATACTGTATTCATTTGTAATTTTGTAGCGTAACTGACTGATGATGATGGACCAGCCATACAATGCGACAAAAGCAAAGGCTACTATTTGTGTGCCATTTTCAGCATAAACGTAGTAGCCAAAGCCTATCAGTACAATACCAATCCAGTCGGCAATAATATCGAGCGCAAAACCATACCAACGACGCGGAATATTTCTATAATAAGCCAGTCTTCCGTCTAAAGAATCGCCTAACCAATTTATAGCCAAACCGATAATACCCAAAAGCAAATACCAATTGGCGAAATAAGTACTTAAAACAAAAGCTAAGAAAACGAATCCCGAACCCAATGTACCAATTAAAGTGAGTAGGTTTGGCGAAATGAATCTAGGCACCTTTGGAAGCAAAAATACAATCGTTAGCTGTTCTGCTCTTTTTAAAATATTGGTTCGCTTGCGATCTGAAAATGTTCTTTGCGCAATTGCAATATACTCTTCAACTGGTGTTTCCTTTCCCATTAGTTGCCCAATATTTGTAAACCTGATACTATAGCCAATTCCAGTTTAGCAATTTTTAGTTTTATTTTTCTTTGCTTATTTTTTAAAAAATCTGTGGTACGTTTTAGCTTACCTGATCTAACCAGATAACTAAATGCGAGGACAATCAGCATAATTATTTAACAATACCTGCAAAACGTTGATAGAAAACCGTTGGACTGTTCTCATCCTTAGGAGCATATTTTCCTGCTATAATTGGAACATATATAACTCTCCTTCTGCTTTCTTCGCCACGGATAGTTGATTCTGCCACTCTGTGCCACAAACGGCCATCGTGAATAGTTAAATCTCCAGCTTCCGGAGTGATGGAAACTTCCTGTGGATCGGGTTTATTATCTAAAAAGTATTTTTTACGAAAAAGCATTTGATAAATACTTTGCTTGTGCGTACCCGGAATGATTTTAAGTCCGCCGTTTTCGGGTTTTAAAGTGCTTAAGTGAATACCCACATTGAGCATCGGGTTTAATTTTCCACCATAAAAAATATCTCTCAAACCATCAGTATGCCAGCCCATTTTAGTGAACTTACTTTCCGGCCCATTGATATAATGATTGAAAACCATTCCGTCTTTTTCTTCAGTACCTAATCTTGCGCCTTCACCTGCCAATGGTAATAAACCATTAAATCTTGGATCAAGCAAAAGACCGCTTAACGTTTGATGATGTTGATTTATAAAAGCAAAACGCTGTACAATAGGAGAGCCATCTAAATCTTTTCCAAATTTAATTGGAACACCATTTACTTTTTCAAGGTTATTGTCAATCCATTTTTGCTCGACTTGTTTCGAGGCATCAATGATGGATGAAACCGTTTCCGGATTTATAAATTTTTTGAAATGGATAAAACCATATTCGTTGAAAAAGTTGATTTGCTCAGAAGTTAATTGCTCAGTAAGGGTAAATGTTTTATAAGAAGATACCATGATATATATATTTAATAAATGAAATAATGAGTTTGAAATTTTATCTAAAAGGATTAGCAGCTGCTACAGCTACAACAACAGCAGCACATTCGCATGTTTGCGTGCATTCGGCTTTTAGGAAAATTAAACATATTTCTTTTATTATACATGTTCTATCGAATTAGTAGATATTTAATACAAATGTAACATAAATTTTATTTTACAATCAAATATTTTTTTACTTTTTTTTGAAAAAAAATTAAATTTTATAAATTCCGGCTGCCGTTTTTTCGATGAAAGCCTTTGGTAGTACGCGATTGGCATACACCGAAATGATATTGGTAAAACCCGGAATAACTTCTGATTTTTTGCTGAACATGGCTTTTACTGCCATTTTTGCAACTTCATCAGGTCGCATATTAAACTTTTCAGCCATTTTGTTTAAAGGATTTATACCAGCTCTGGAAGCAAAACCAGTATCAACCGGGCCCGGACTAAAACAGGTTACTGAAATGGAAGTTTGGGCAAGTTCGAAACGTAAGGCACGGGTAAACGATAAAACAAAAGCCTTTGTAGCGGAATAAACAGCCAGTGTAGGGACAGCCTGATAGGCAGCAGTACTCGCTATATTTAAAATGTAGGCTTGTTTTTCTTGTGAAAGCAGGGGTACTAATAAATGTGAAAGTTCTACAACTACATTCATATTAAGCTGCATCATATCAAGCTGATCGGTTAGAGCAGACTGACTAAAATCGCCCCAAACACCATAACCTGCATTGTTAACTAAAAATCCAATAGGATAGTTATTGATTTTTATCCAGTCGGTTACTTTTTGCGATGCACCATTTGTCGAAAGATCAATCGATAAAACAGGAGCATTGATGCCATATTTAACCTGAAGATCATCAGATAGTGCTTTTAATTCGTCTTCACTTCTGGCAACAAGCAATAGCGGATAACCCTGTTTAGCCAATTCATAAGCAATAGATTTTCCAATACCTTTGCTAGCGCCAGTAATTAAGGCATACGGTTTAGTTTTTTCGCTCATTTTATTAATTTAATAACCAAATATAAAGATTAATTAATTCTTATATAGTAATGAATTAGATAAAGAGTAAAAAACTCATAATTAGATTAAAAAAAAGTAGAGGCAAAGCAACATGCCTTTAAAAGCCTGATAAAATAAGGCTTCACACACTATTTTACTAAATTATTGAAGAACATTCATAAGATAGAAGGTATTTAATTGTAATACCTTCGACTCCACATTAAAAAACCGTATTAAGCTGGATTAAAAGCTTTTTACGGTTTTTTGTTTTATAAATAGATCAAAATTTGGATTAAGAATTTGTTCAATTCATACTATTTAGACTTTCAAACTACTTCAGTCCAATTAATTGTATTTTGTTCTCAGAGTTTCGTTTAAAAGTTCCAATTACTGAAGTTTTATTTTGTAAATCTGAATCCAATTCATCGCAAAAAGTAGTACAATCTATTTCAATTTGGTTTAGCAGTTTGTGACCGGAATTTGTAGTAACAAAATTTTGTCCATTCATTTTTAAATCAACATCAAACGGGGTTTCATTATTTACTTCCTGAATTGATTTTACCTCCAACAAAGTATATTTTGATGAACTGCCATCAGCAGGAGGATTGTTGATTTTTTCAACTTTTACAGAAAGATTATAAATTTTTCCCGGAACATAATTGAAACCGGCAATTCCATTGTAAAACTTATTCCAGTTATTTGTTCCAATGGCATTGTCTTCTTGTACAAGTAAAGTCAAAACAGGACTTAAAGCCATACCTGTATTTTGATAATGATTGATTCGCATATTAACGATTCGGGATGAATCATCATCATTGGAACAAGAGAATAAAGTTACAATTGTAATAAAAAGTAGAAATTGTTTTTTCATAAGATTATCATTTTAATATATAGATGCAAAATTTATTAATTAGTTGCGTTACATTGGCAAAAATGAATATGTTGAAGAATTATTTTTATTTTTCTCTTAAAAAGCAGTATAAATTTCAACTATTAAACAATTAAAAAATCTAATTTGAGTTTCCAAAAAAAGTATATCTTTAACCAACCCAAAAACCAAAAAAATGCAGGAAAACAATCAGGAAAATTTTAAAAGAGAACTCGGATTACTAGATGGAACCATGCTTGTGGTAGGTTCTATGATTGGGTCTGGAATATTTATAGTAAGTGCTGACATCGCCAGACAAGTAGGATCAGCAGGTTGGCTGACTTTGATTTGGCTTATTTCAGGATTGATTACCATTATTGCTGCGGTAAGTTATGGAGAATTAAGTGCCATGTTTCCAAAAGCAGGAGGTCAGTATGTGTATCTGAAAGAAGCGTACAATAAACTGATCGCTTTTTTGTATGGATGGAGTTTCTTTGCGGTAATTCAGACCGGAACAATTGCTGCAGTTGGAGTCGCTTTTTCTAAGTTTGCAGCTTACCTCTATGAACCTTTTAGTGACGAAAACATATTGTTTGAATTAGGATTTTTTACGCTTAATGCAGCACAAATTGTTTCTATTGTTACCATCGTATTGCTAACCTTCATTAACAGTCGTGGAGTGAAAAATGGAAAGACACTTCAAACCTTTCTTACCATTATCAAAATATTGTCATTATTAGGTTTAATTGTCTTTGGATTGACACTCGCAGCAAAAGCTTCTGTATGGGATGCCAACTGGTCTGATGCGTGGACACCACGCAGTTATGTTCCTGACAATGGTTCCTGGCTGCCTATAAGCGGAACAGCTTTAATAACCGGAATTTCAGCAGCAATGGTGGGATCTTTGTTCTCTAGTGACGCTTGGGTTGGAGTAACTTTTATAGCAGGAGAAATAAAAAATCCAAAACGTAATGTCGGTTTTAGCTTGTTTTTAGGGACTTTTATTGTAACCATTATATATGTTCTGACTAACCTGATGTATTTGGCAGTGATTCCGCTTGACGAAATTGCAACTGCAAAATCGGATAGGGTAGCGGTAGTAGCATCCCAATATATTTTCGGTGATATTGGAACACTCGTGATTGCGATTATGATCATGATTTCAACTTTTGCCTGTAATAACGGATTAATCATGGCAGGAGCAAGGGTGTATTATACAATGGCTAATGATGGTTTGTTTTTTAAGAAAGCGGCAGTGCTTAATGAATTCAGTGTTCCTTCGTGGGCTTTATGGGCTCAGTGTATCTGGGCTTCGGCTTTATGTCTTACCGGAAAATATGGAGCCTTGTTGGATTTTGTAATGATTATCGTTTTGATTTTTTACATTCTGACAATTTATGGAATCTTCATCTTGCGTAAAAAAATGCCGGATGCCGAAAGACCATATAAAGCTTTTGGATATCCAATTTTACCAATGCTGTATATCGTAATAGCTTCTGCAATTTGTGTGTCATTGCTTTTTACAAGATTTGCTACTTGTGGCTGGGGGATTGTGATTATGCTAATTGGGATTCCGGTTTATTATTTGACGAAGCCGAAAGAATAGAAAATTTACAGATTAAATATAAAAAATGCCTTGTTTCTGCAAGGCATTTTTTATAGGTTAAAAATTAAATAGATGATAAGTGAAATTTAAACTTTCAACGAAAACCAAAAAGTACTTCCCAATCCTAAATTACTTTCTACGCCAACATTACCATTCTGAGCTTCAATAAATTCTTTGCTGATCGCCAAACCGAGTCCCGTTCCCGATTTTTGGCTTCCCGGAACCTGAAAATACTTATCAAAAACTTTGTCTTTATATCTGGCATCAATTCCTTTTCCGGTATCGATAACCTGAAATACGATTTGGTTATTTTCACTTTTTAATTTGATGAAAATCGTACTTTTTTCAGAAGAATACCGAATTGCATTCGACAAATAATTAATCAAAACCCAGCCTGTTTTTTCGCTGTCCGCTTTTACATCCTGCAGATTTTCATTCGCATCAATAACTAATTTAATCTGCTTTTGATCAGCCTGCACTTTTACCGCTTCCACAGCATAATTTACAATTTCGTGTGGATTGCTTTTTTCAATATTCAGCTGAATATTTCCGGTTTCCAATTGTGATAAATTCAGCAATTCGCCCGTGATTTTCAATAACCGCTGACTGTCGTCTTTGATACTTTCTACCAATTGCTTCTGATCTTCGTTCATGTCGCCGGTTTTAGCATTTTCAAGCAATTGTAAACTTAGTTTTATAGATGCAATTGGCGTTTTTAATTCGTGCGAAACAGTGGCAATAAAATTGGTTTTGGCAAAATCCAGTTCTTTAAAAATCGTGATATTTCGAAGAATAATCACATCGCCAATATTGATTTCTTTTTCTTCACCCGTCGGAATTATAGTAATGTTCAGAATTTCTTTTTCGAAATAACTTTCTTTTCCGTGAGCGTAAATTTTAAGCGGTTGTTTTTTATGAGTTTCAGCATCTTCTTTTACAATCAACGACCGAATTAAGTCATTCGACAAGGCTAGAGTAGAAGCCGATTTCCCAATAATATCTTCCAGTTTCAAGCCAATAATTTTCAGTGCTTCATCATTGGCAAACAAAACAATATTTTCATTATCTAAACCAATAATAGGATCATGCATATTATTGATTAAAGTTTCCAGACGCTTCTTTTCAAAGAAGAGTTTATACAGATTACTATCATTATATTCCTGAAGCTTCTGCGCCATGGTATTAAATGATTTGGCTAAATCGCCATATTCATTATGATTGGTAAAATGTACCCGTTCTGAATAATTTTTATTGGCAATCTCTTGGATGCTTTGTGTTAATTCCTTGATTGGATTCGCAATATCATTTGGTAGATTAACTAAAAGGTTAAAAGCAATTAAAAAGCATAAAGTCCCTACAATGGCAATAGAAAAATTAGCAGTTTCTGCCGTTTTTTTAGCAATATCACTTTTCTGTTTTATGGCATCAAGATTTAATTTCATAATGGCAAAAATATCCTGCCTGATTTCAGCTTTTAGAGTTTCATTGGCACTGTTTTTTTCTAAAAGCGAAAAATTATTCTCAAGTTTAGCCGTTGCTTCTTTTTCTCCGGGTTCGGTAACATTTTGAGTCTGTTTTTCAAGATATTCCTTGAAAACATGAATCTTAGTATTTGAACTTTCTTTAATTTCATCCAAAGACAAAATCATATTGCGAGAATATTCCAGCGTATTATAATTTGCTTTCAGAATATTCTCGGTGTCTGCTTTTATTAAAAAAACAGAATAAGCGCTTACTAATGAAAGTATTATGATCATCAAAAATAACAATCCAACACCCAGATTCAATTTGGTTTTAATTCTCATGATGTTTGTTTAAAACATTTTATTTTTTTTCACCATATAAGTAATATAAGGAAATTTAAGCATGCGTAATATCAAAGCAAAGAATAGAAATATAAGAAAGCTTTGCGTCCTTGGGCTTGCTAGCAAAACTTAAATGAACTTTGCGTAACCCTCTGCGGTTAAAATTCTCCAGCATTATTTTTAAATGAACTTATATAACTTATATGGTTTAAATATTTTTTTTACGATAAAATAACAAGATCAACATTTGATAAAGAAAGTTTGTTTAGCAAACGCCTGAAAATTGTTGTAGACAAAATTACTTTAAATAAATTCAAATGCGGTTTCCCGATGCAGACAGTTGTAATTTGTTTTTCTTCTACGGCAATTAAAATCGCATCGGCAATGTTTTTATTCTTTAATTTAATTACTTCGGCGCCTAATTGCACGGCAAGTTTAAAGTTATTAATTAAATGGCGCTGTTTGTCTAATGCAATTTTGGTGCTGCTTTCTTTTGGTGTTTCTACATATAAAACATACCAGCTTCCGTTATAATAACTCGCCAATCGCGCTGCTTTTCGAATCACAATTTTAGCCGTTTTATCATTACTGCTAATACAGGCTAAAAGTTTTTCATGGCGTAAAGCATGCAGTTGAGGTACCTCATTTTCGACTTTTCGAACCACCTGACTTGCTACTTCTTTCAGAGCCAATTCCCGCAATTGTAAAATTTGTTCCGATTTAAAAAAGTTCGTTAAAGCAGTCTGAATTTTATCCGGCGTATAAATTTTTCCTTCTTTCAAACGCGCAATCAAATCTTCTGAAGTTAAATCTATATTCACGACTTCATCGGCCAAACGCAAAACATTATCCGGAATTCGTTCCTGAACATCAATACCCGTAATCCGTTTTACATCTTCATTCAGACTCTCAATATGCTGAATATTTACCGCCGAAATTACATTAATTCCAGCATCTAAAATTTCTAAAACATCCTGCCAGCGTTTTTCATTTTTGCTTCCTTCAATGTTAGTATGCGCTAATTCATCTACAATAACTACTTCAGGTCGAAGATTGATTATAGCCTGAACATCGAGTTCTTCAAGTTCTTTTCCCTTATAGAAAATAGTTCGCCGCGGAATCACAGGTAAACCTGCTAATAATTCATGCGTTTCTTTTCGCATATGTGTTTCGATGTAACCAATTTTTACATCGATTCCATTTTTCAACAACGAATGCGCTTCCTGAAGCATCCGATAAGTTTTGCCCACACCGGCGCTCATTCCAATGTAGACTTTAAACTTTCCTTTTCGTGATTTCTGAATTAAATCCAGAAAGTGCTGTGCGTTATTTTTCTGTTCCATATTTTTTGCTTTAAGCAGTAAGCTTTAGGCTTTAAGCAGTAGGGCGTTTTAAAACTTACTGCCTAAAGCCTATAGCCTAAAGCTAAAAAGAAATCGCCAGCGAAGTCGTTACAAACGTATTTGTATCCGTTGGAAGATTGTTTTTTGTGAAAATTTCATCTTTGCTCGAAAGATTTCTGGCTTCGATTCTGAATATTACATTATCACTAACTAAGTAATCAAAATTAGCCGAAAATCCATAAGTTTTAAAGCCATTTAGAGTTTCTGTTGCGATAATTACGCCTTTTTCATCACTGTAATATTCGCCACGAGCCGCAAGCTGAATTTTATCTGTCGGTTTGTATTGAATAATGAAAACAGGCGAAAACCAAGTATCATATTTGTTACTGCTTTTAGCCGATTGTTGCGATCCAACATCAAAACCAGCCGTAACGTTTGTTTTGTCTGTCACTTTAAATTGCCCGTAAAAGTTGTTGAAATAACGCCATTTTTTGTCGATATTCGGCTGTTCATTTCCAACATATGTGCTCCAATTTAAAACCACTTTATCGGTTGGTTTATACGTAATTTGCGTTCCAAAAGCAGGCGTTTGATTCCCTTCAATTTTCTGAATTCGCTGCCAGCCGTTCAAATACATTCCCGCCAAATACCACGCACCAGATTCTGATGTGTAGCCAATTTTTACACCAGCTTCATAATAAGGAGAATTCTCAGCCAGAATACTTCGGGTCAAAGTTGGACAATCTTTTCCAATGGCGCTTTCAAAACCTATGTGTGCAGGCATAATTCCCGCATCAATCCACAAATTATGGCTTTGCGAAATCTTGACACCAACATTGGCTTCATAAACATTTTTCAGCAAATCCTGCTCAGCCGACATATTGTATTGGGCGTAAGTTCCAGCCATCAAAGCAAAATTTCCGCGAATGTTTTCTTTCGAATAATTCACTTTTGCCATACCTAAATTCAGGTTCACTTCATTGCTTCGATTATAATTGTAAAAAAATCCCGGGCGTGTATGGTTATCCGGTTTCCCAAAATCATAACTGTAATATGTTTCTACGTAACCTGAAAATGTCAACGGACTTTTCGATTCTTCCTGTGCATGTAAAGTGCCAAAACCAAATGCGATTAAAGCGGTAAGTATTAGTTTTTTCATTTTTGTTTGTCATTGTGAGGAACGAAGCACTCGAGCGCTAGCGAACTGAGCGTAAGCTAATCTCATCCTCATTAATTATTTTTTAGTAGATTTTTTAGGAGCTATTTCCCGCTATCCGTTTCAATCTTATGTGCGGAACCCCCGCACAAAAGGATTTTCACTACTATCGGGGCTATGGTTTTTGGGGTAAAAAGGGGCTTTTTATTTTCCTGCAAGGTTTTCTGTCACAGTTTGTCATTTCGACGCAAGGAGAAATCACCCGAGAAATTCCACACAGAATGTCGTCAAAATTTGTCGAGTCACGAGTGTGATTTCTCCTCCGTCAAAATGACAAAGCAGACGAAATGTTTGTTAAACCCGACAGGTTTTTAAAACATGTCAGGTTTAAAAACGTATTACTTCAATCCGTCCAAAGCCACATTCAATTCCAAAACATTAACCGTTTCAGGACCAACAACAGCCGTATTAATTTTAGATTCAACCAACGCTTTTACTTTAGCTTCAGCTAATTTTCTTTCTTTAGCAATTCGTTTAACCTGAATCAAAGCACCTTGCGGAGAAATATTCGGATCCAATCCACTTCCTGAAGCCGTAACCATATCAGATGGAATCTCCCATTTTTTCAAATAAGGATGAACAAGTAAAAGCGTATCAATTCTTTTTTGAACCAAAGCTAAATATTCAGCATTGCTTGGGCCTTTGTTACTTCCCGCACTTCCGGCAGCATTATACTCTACAGCCGAAGGTCTTCCCCAGAAATAATTCGACTTATCGAATTTCTGACCAATTTTTTGGTAACCAACTACTTTTCCGTTAACCGAAATAGTTTCTCCTTTTCCATGATTCGGAGCAAATTGTGCAATTCCGTAAATTGCTAAAGGATAAATAACTGCGAATAAGACTAAAGTAAGCAGTGTAAGTTTTAATAGTGAAAATATATTTTTCATGTTTGTATTGTAAAATGTTAGATGTAAAAAGTGATTTGTAACTTGTTAGAAGTAAAATGTAAAATGCATATTTTTCATCATTTCACATTTTACAAATCACATTTCACTACATAAAAAGCGCTACCAATAAATCAATCAATTTAATTCCGATAAAAGGCACAATCAATCCGCCTAAACCATAAATCAACAAGTTTCTTTTTAGGATGGCACTTGCACCGATTGGCTTATAATCAACACCTCTCAACGCCAGCGGAATCAAAATCGGAATGATAATCGCATTAAAAATTACTGCTGATAAAATGGCACTTTCAGGACTATGCAAATGCATAATATTTAAGCCTTGAAGCGCAGGAATCGCAGTAATAAAAAGAGCAGGAACAATAGCAAAATATTTCGCAACGTCATTTGCAATTGAGAAAGTAGTAAGCGTTCCGCGCGTCATTAAAAGCTGTTTTCCAATTTCGATGATTTCAATAAGTTTCGTTGGGTCATTGTCAAGATCGACCATGTTTCCGGCTTCTTTGGCAGCCTGGGTTCCGCTATTCATGGCGACACCCACATTAGCCTGGGCAAGGGCAGGGGCATCATTCGTTCCGTCACCCATCATCGCAACCAGTTTCCCTAAGTTTTGCTCGTTTTTGATGTAGTTCATTTTATCCTCAGGTTTCGCTTCGGCAATAAAATCATCAACTCCGGCAGCTTCGGCAATAAATTTAGCCGTAAGCGGATTATCTCCGGTAACCATCACCGTTTTTACACCCATTTTTCTCAATCGGTCAAAACGTTCTTTCATTCCGGTTTTAATAATATCCTGCAATTCGATAACGCCCTGAACCTGATTGTTTTTAATCACAACCAATGGCGTTCCTCCATTTGTAGAAATGTCGATTACTTTTTGTGCAGTATCTTCCGGAAAACTATTTCCTGCCTGGGCAGCAATATTTTTTGCAGCATCCTGAGCACCTTTTCGAATATTAGTTCCGTCTTTTAAAACAACTCCGGAAGTTCTGGTTTCGGCGGTAAATTTTATAGTTTGTGAAATGTGATCTGTGAGTTGTGAAATGATTGTTTTCATCTCACCTTTTACATCTAACATTTCACTTAATTCAATAATACTTTTCCCTTCCGGAGTGTCATCTGCCAGTGAACTCAACACAGCCGATTTTATAAAATCTTCTTCTGAAACTCCTTTAGTAGGATAAAAACTGGTTGCTTTTCTGTTCCCGATGGTGATGGTTCCGGTTTTATCTAAAAGTAATACATCAATATCTCCGGCAGTTTCCACCGCTTTTCCAGATTTTGTAATTACGTTGGCACGTAAGGCTCTGTCCATTCCTGCAATACCAATCGCAGAAAGTAAACCTCCAATTGTAGTTGGAATCAAACAAACGAACAATGCAATAAAAGCTGCAATTGTAATCGGCGCGTTTGCATAATCAGCAAACGGTTTTAGCGTAACGCACACAATCACGAAGATTAAGGTAAAAGCAGCTAACAAAATAGTCAAAGCTATTTCGTTTGGCGTTTTCTGACGGCTTGCACCTTCAACCAAAGCAATCATTTTATCCAAAAAGCTTTCGCCTGGTTCAGAAGTTACGATTACTTTAATTTTATCAGACAATACTTTTGTCCCTCCGGTTACAGATGACTTATCACCACCGGCTTCCCGAATTACAGGAGCACTTTCGCCGGTAATAGCGCTTTCGTCAATAGTTGCTAAACCTTCGATAATTTCACCATCGGTAGCAATTAAATCACCAGCTTCACAAACGAAAACATCTCCTTTTTTCAATTCTGATGAACTGACATTTTTGATTTCTCCATTTGGCAAAACTTGTCTTGCCGGAGTTTCTTCACGTGTTTTTCTTAAACTGTCGGCTTGTGCTTTCCCTCTGGCTTCAGCAATGGCTTCGGCAAAATTGGCAAACAAAAGTGTTGCCAGTAAAATGAAGAAAACAATTAAGTTATAAGTAAAACTGCCCTGATCTGTAGCTCCCATTAAAATGGAAATACAAACGGCAAACATAATCGCAGTTCCTATTTCTACGGTAAACATTACCGGATTTTTGATCATCAATTTTGGATTCAGCTTGACAAAAGATTGTACTAAGGCTTCTTTTACCTGTTTGCTTTCAAACAATGATGCGGATTTATTAGTTGTCATTTTTTTGAATGTTATTTATTAAGCTAATATTTATTTTAAACACATAAAGACATAGATTTTACTTTGAGAGTTAGGCGTTTCACTTGCATGTAAACACATAGCTATGTGTGGAAAACTAGTTTTTTTAAAATACTCTTTATGTGTTTAAAACATTCAGCATTTTTATTTTAGTGTGAAATATTCAGCCAATGGACCTAGAGCAAGTGCCGGAAAGAATGATAGGGCAGCAATAATGGCGATTACGGCAAAAACCATTATTCCAAAAATGGTAGTATCAGTTTTTAATGTTCCTGCACTTTCCGGAATGTATTTTTTGTTTGCCAATAATCCTGCAATTGCTAATGGCCCAATAATTGGAATAAAACGGCTTAACAGCAATACAATCCCTGTAGTGATATTCCAAAACGGATTATTATCTCCTAAACCTTCAAAACCAGAACCGTTGTTGGCAGCGCTCGAAGTATATTCATATAACATTTCTGAGAATCCATGATTACCAGGATTGTTTAGCCAGCCTGTTGCGTTTCCGCTAAACCAATAGCCCATGGCAGTATCATGTGCAGCAAAATAAGAAGCTATTGCAGTTCCTGCTAAAATCAATAAAGGATGAAGAATCGCAATAAAAGCTGCAATTTTAACTTCGCGCGCTTCGATTTTCTTCCCTAAAAATTCAGGAGTTCTACCTACCATTAATCCGGAAATAAATACTGCCAGAATAATGAAAATATAGAAGTTTAGGATCCCAACACCACAACCTCCGTAAAAGGCATTGACCATCATAGCTAACAATTGCATCGCTCCTGAAACAGGCATAGAACTATCGTGCATACTGTTTACCGAACCTGTTGAAATTACGGTTGTAGCAATACTCCAGAATCCTGAAATCGCTGGACCAAACCGAACTTCTTTTCCTTCCATCGCTCCGGTTGCCTGGGCAATTCCCATTTTTTCTATCGCTGGATTTCCGTTAAGTTCACTGACAATTGTCGGAATAACAAGGAGTAAAAAACCAACTGTCATAACTCCGAAGATCACGTATGCTAGTTTCTTTTTCTTTAGATAAAAACCTAAGGCAAAAATCATGGCAAACGGAATAATTAATTGTGCGCAAAGCTCAACAGCATTCGTAAAATAAGTTGGATTTTCTAATGGATGAGCTGAGTTGGCTCCAAAAAATCCACCACCGTTTGTACCAATATGTTTGATAGCGATAAAAGCGGCAGCCGGACCACGCGAAACTTGTACTGAATCGCCCTGTAAAGTTGTAATGGTATCTTTTCCTTCAAACGTCATAGGAGTTCCGCTAAATAATAGAGCAACTGCTACAATAGCTGAAAGTGGTAATAGAATACGAGTACAGCTTTTGATGAAATAATTATAGAAATTCCCCAATTTATCTGTAGTTCTTTCTTTCATTGCAGTAAAAATCATTGCTGCAGCAGCCATTCCAACACCAGCAGAAACAAATTGCAGGAACATCAAAACCATTTGGGACAAATAAGAAAGTCCGGTCTCGCCTGAATAATGCTGTAGATTACAGTTTACTAAGAATGAAATAGCTGTATTAAAGGCTAAATCCGGCGTCATTGACGGATTGTTGTCGGGATTCAAAAATAACGATCCCTGAAAAAGCAAGACAAAAAAGCAAAGAAAGAACCAAATCATATTCACACTTAAAAGCGCTTTCAAATGCTGTTTCCAGTTCATTTCTTCGGTGGAATTGATTCCACTTATTTTAAAAATAAATTTTTCAATTGGATTGAAAATCGGGTCAAGAAAGGTTTTATCTCCCAAAAAAACTTTAGCAATATATTTCCCTAGCGGAATAGCTAAAACTATCGAAAAGATAAAGATACTGATGACGCCTAGTAATTCTGTGTTCATAATTTTTTAAATTTTTAGTGAAATGTCAGATGTGATTTGTAAAAGGAGATTTGACGTATAACATCTAACATCTCACTTATAACTTTTTACATCATTAAAATTTTTCAGGTTTGATTAATACATAAACCAAATAGCCAAAAACAGCTATGGAAACAATAAATAATGCAGTCATGATTTAGATTTTTTCAAAGAATTCAACTGATTTAAAACAAATGGCAAAAAGCACAACGGCCAATGCGAGTAAAAGAAAAGTGATCATAGGATTTTTAGATTTTAGAGTTCAGATTTTAGATTTTCCGATTAAAAGATTTACACGCCTGAAGCATTTACCTGCTTGATATATTCCGCTTTTAGTGTTTGAGGAAAAAGATGTGAAATATTGCAGTGACGAACTTCCATGAAAGAAGAAACCGAAAAGACATACACATTAGAAATGGCATTTTTAGTTTCAATACTTCCGCTAATAAATAGGCGTTCTGCCAGAGCCAGACATTTTTTGGCTCTTACTATGTTTCCAGAAATAATAGATTTTTTGGTTATTTCAGCAAAGCGTTCAGCTTGTTTGTAGATTGAGGTGACTTGATTTTTCATGAGAATGAATTTTTATGTTCTTTCTCCCTTATGCCAAAATATGTTCCGAAAAAGTCAAGTTGTAGCTAAAGTGCTGTGAATAAAAGAAATGTAAATTTGTGCCAAAAAATAGGCATAAAAAAAGCCTATCAAAATGATAAGCTTTTATTGAAATGATAGGGTTTGTTTATTATAAGTTATATTCCTCTAATTTTCGATACAAGGTCGCAATCCCAATTTCGAGTAATCTTGCTGTTTCAGCTTTATTCCCTTTTGTATAGTTTAAAACCTTTTGAATATGTAGTTTTTCAACACTCTGCATAGAAAAAGCCGACATCGATTTTGAGCTCTTTTCAGTCTGATGCTGCATTTCATAAGGGAGTACATCTACAGTCAAAGTATCTCCATTGCTCAAAATAACAGATCTTTCGATGATGTTTTTAAGTTCCCGAATGTTTCCTGGCCAGGAATAATTTTCTAATTTCTGCAGAAAATCATCTGAAATATGTAAAGTCTTTTTATTCGTTTTTTCAGAAAACTGTTTGACAAAATGATTGGCCAATACCGCAATATCTTTAATTCTTTCTCTTAAAGACGGAAGTTTAATTTCGAAAATATTCAGACGAAAATACAAATCAGAACGAAAACGATGTGCATCACTTTCTGTTTTCAAATCTCTATTCGTTGCAGCGATTAATCGAAAATTTGATTTTTTAGGAGTTGTATCACCAACCGGAATATATTCACTGGTTTCTAAAACACGTAATAATTTGGCTTGCAGATCGATTGGCATTTCACCAATTTCATCCAAAAACAAAGTGCCTCCATTGGCTTCTTCAATGAAACCTTTTTTATCTTTTAAAGCTCCGGTAAAAGCCCCTTGTTTGTGTCCGAATAATTCACTTTCCAAAATTTCTTTACTAAAAGTACTGCAGTTCAAAGCCACAAAAGATTTGCCAACTCGATTACTGTTTTCGTGAATCGCCTGCGCAAAAACTTCTTTTCCGGTTCCTGTTTCTCCGGTGAGCAATACAGTCGAATCTGTCTTAGCTACTTTTTGAGCCAAATCTATAACTTGTTCGATTCCTTTAGATTTTCCTATAATAGTATTAAAAGAATATTTATCATTAATACGTTTTTCAAGTTGCTGTACTTTTTTCTGCAATTGCACTTTTTCGACCGCTTTATAAAGAAGCGGAATAATTTTATCATTATCATCACCTTTTACGATATAATCAAAAGCACCGTTTTTCATGGCCTGAACACCATCTGGAATATTCCCAAAAGCAGTCAGTAAAATAACTTCCACCAAAGGAAAACTTCCTTTTATATTTTGAAGAAAATCAACACCATTTCCGTCCGGTAATTTGACATCACATAATACCACATCAATTTCAGTTTGTTCTAATTTTTTAAAACCTGATTTTAAATCCTTGGCTTCAGAAACTTCAAATCCTTCCGATTTTATAATGCGTGCCAGTAGACTTCTAAGTTTTTCTTCGTCGTCTATAATTAAAATTTTGTGTGTCATTGTAGGGAAAAAGGCATAGCCGGATTTAATTTCAAATACAAATTTAGGTTTTAAATCATTCGAGTATTAATTTTAAGCGGAAAATGATTTATACTCTTCAAACATTATAATTCTATTAACATCACATAATTTAGCTTTCATTCTAAATGAATTAATTTTGCAAAAACAATTATTCTCAATGAAAGATCCAATTTCAATCTCCATATTAGAACTTGCTATTATCAATAATGACAGCAATGCTTCTGAAACATTAAATAAAACAAAAGAAATAGCACAATTAACAGATAGCCTGGGTTACAAACGATTCTGGCTGGCTGAGCATCATAATATGGCACATGTGGCCAGTACGGCAACGGTCGTTTTGATTGGATATATTGCCAGTCAGACACAAAATATTCGGGTAGGTTCCGGTGGAATTATGTTGCCGAATCATTCTCCGTTAATCGTCGCAGAACAATTTGGAACTCTGGAAACGTTATATCCAAACCGAATTGATTTAGGTTTAGGAAGAGCTCCGGGAACTGATCAGCCAACTGCAGAAGCGATCCGAAAAGATTTCTTTGAGCAGGCACAGCGTTTTCCACAAAACGTTTCTAAACTTCAGGAATATTTTTCAGAAGAAAATGCTACTGCAAAAGTTCGTGCTTTTCCTGCCGAAGGAACAAAAGTGCCCATCTGGATTTTAGGTTCAAGTATGGAAAGTGCTTCTTTAGCAGCTTCGTATGGATTTCCATACGCTTTTGCAGGTCATTTTGCACCACGCCAAATGTTACAGGCTTTTGAGTTTTATCGTGACAATTTTCAGGCTTCAGGAGTTTTGGACAAACCCAAAACTATGGCTTGCGTCAATATTATTGCGGCCGATACCGATGAAGAGGCTGAAAAATTATCTACAAGTTTGTATCAGATGTTTCTGAATTTAATTCGAAATGACCGTAAAGGTCTTCAGCCGCCTGTGGATTCTCTGGACGCTATTATGAGTGAAGAAGAACGATTTCATGTCAATCAAATGACTGGAGGTTCTTTTGTGGGAAGCAAAAAGCAAATTGCAGCCGATTTGAAAAAATTCATCGCCTATGCTAAAGTTGATGAATTAATGATCACAAGCCCAATTTTTGATCATCAGGCAAAATTAAAAAGCCTTCGATTGACCAAGGAAGTCATAGATGAAATAAATGCAGAGAATTAATTTAGGTCTATACCAAAAAAAAGTGACTCCATTGAGTCACTTTTTTTTTATAATTTTAATTTTCCTTCAACACCAATATCTGCTGTTGTGCCGAAAATTGCAGAACCGGCCATTTTAAGAAGTGAAATTATTTTTCCGTCTTTAGTGTCCCAATAATAAGCATCTGATGGAGTTACTTTTATTACGGTCACATTAGGATCTTTTTTTCCTTCTTCAAACCATGCTTTGGCAACAGGAGTCCATAATTCGTCAATTATTGATTGATCTTTGTATATAGATGCCGTTCCGTAAATAGAAATATATTGAGAGCTTGAATTATTGGCAAAAAACAATTGAACCTGATTGTCTTTTAAAATTTCAAAATTCTTGTTACTGTTCGCAGAACTGATAAACCATAAATTTCCCTGATCATCAACATCCTGAACACTCATTGGTCGTGACTGAAGTGGTGTTTTTGTAAGCTCTGTACAAAAAACGGCCACGTTGATATCTTTTACTAATGAAATTAATTTATCTACTGCTTCTTTATTATTTAAATCTTCGTTCATGATATTATTTTTTATAATTAATCTAAGTCTATTTTTTCTGATGTCCAGTCTATGGCCAGCATATAATCTTCTTTTTTGAATCCTTTGAATTCTCCCGGCATAATGGTATTGAAAACTGTAGTAAAATTGATCATCCTCTGGCAATCTGTTACGATAGCGGCTCTTGACCATTTTGTTAAGTTTTTAATGCTTAACAAAGATTCATGCAACCAGGCACCTAATGTAAAATCGGTTGGGGAATTATCAAAAAACAATAAATAATTGAGCTGAGGTGCATCGTCAATTAAAAGTCGGACTTCTGATGTTACAAAATCAACATCGCCTCTAACTATTTGACCGGCAGTTTTAAAGCCAATCATATTTGCTGGTAACTCCTTAATTTTTTCAATCATAACATTTTAATTTTGCTGGTTAAAATCAATTTTTACAAAAATAATTCAAAGGTCGTTCGGAGAGCTTATTTAAAAATTTGAAAATCTTATATAATTCCAATGTTTAGCTTTTATTTTAATAAAATTTATATTAAATAACTTAGAATTCTTCTCAAAACATTAAATTAGCTCATCAATAAATATTAAATTATGCTTAAGAGGATTTTAGCCGCAGCTTTCATTATAATTGCCATCATACTTGCTTTCAAATATTGTGAATTTAAAAAAGAAGATGATGCTATTGAATATAACACGAATCTGATTCAGCAGCAAATTCTAAACGTTGGTAAGTTGGTCGTAACAGAAGGTCATTTTTCTGAAGTCATCACGTATAAAAACCAGCAGAAGTATTTAATGAACATGGTTTCTTTTGAAAAAAAGGCGCTTGTGGTTGTTAATGCAAATGTGACCGTTGCCTACGATTTGCATAAGATGAAATATGATATTGATGAAAAAAACAAGACAATAACGATTCTCAATATTCCGAAAGAAGAAATTACAATCAATCCTGATATTCAGTTTTATGATGTGGAGCAAAGTAAACTAAATCCTTTTACGGGTGATGATTACAATAAAATCAACAAATCCGTAAAAGCGAATCTGGCTAAGAAAATTGATAAATCTTCTTTGAAATCAAATGCTCAAAACAGACTGATTAGTGAATTGTCCAAGATTTTGATTTTGACCAATTCGATGGGTTGGAAACTGCAATATAATGGAAAAACAATTGAGTCAGAGAAAGAGTTTAATGAAGATCTAAAGTTGTAAAAAGAACATGACGTCAAAATTTTTCTACAATCTTGTCATTTCGACGAAGGAGAAATCACATACAGAGAGCAACGAACTGTGAATAATTTATATGACTTCTTTTGGTCGAAGTGATAAAAAATAGAAAATATATAATTTTAAGAAATTATGTTTTTCACTCTTATTATGTTTATATCTTGACCAATAAATACCGATCTACTTTCTATATTGGAGTGACAAATAATTTAAAATTAAGACTGGAGCAACATAAAGATAATTTAGAAAATGAAAATAAAACCTTTGCTTCAAAATATGGCATTGAGTTTTTAGTCTATTACGAAAAATTTGTTTGGATTCAAGAAGCAATTTCAAGGGAGAAAGAATTAAAAAAATGGAGAAGAGAAAAGAAAATCACATTAATACAAAGTTCTAATTCAAATTTAGAATTTCTAAATTACCATTTTGAATAGCTCAATTTTATTCGACAATCTTGTCATGTGGATATTTTCAGCAGCGAACTTTATATGCGTTATGTGACTTCTCCTTCGTCGAAGTGACAAAGTTTGCGACATACTTTATTTTAACGAGAAAATAAAAATCTGCTTAAATGTGGGTAAAAATAATTTAAACAGCCTCCTTGTTAAAAATCAAATCTAATCCGCCATTAATTAAGTGTGCCACTTCCGGACGTTTTTCTTTCAATTGATCCAAATAAAATAAGACTTCATCTAAAAGCAGTTTTTCATCTGAATCCTTCAAAAGCTCCGCAATTTCAACAGAAAGCAACCAATCGTTAGGATGATTGGTCTTTAGTTTTTCAAAAACAGCTTTTAGTTCTGATTTAGAATCTTTATTTTCTCTAATCATGCGAACCGTTTGGTACAAAACTTCTAAATCGTCTCTTTCATCAGTATGTTTTGCTTTGATAGTTGTCGTTTTCGGAACATTGTTAATCAGGTCAAAACTGTTGACATCGGCAGGTCCTGAAAAAGCAGAAACCACTTTTTTACCAATTGCCATATCATAATTGCCCCATTCCGGCTGAAACAAAATCGTTTCACCATGAGTTACCGTACAATTTCTAAAGCTAATTAGGATAATCTCACCGTGGAGGTTTCTTGAACCTGTAATAATTTCTCCTTCCACAATAATATTACCTTCAAATTCCAGTTTTATGGTTTCATTTTCAACAATGCTGTAAGCCTGCAAATCTTTCGGACTCATATCTTCAATCGCTAAATTGAAACCTTTCAGTTTTCCAATCGGACTTCCAAAACCCTCGTGGTGCGTCAAAGTTCCGTGTCCAACCAATTCTTTTTCTCGATAAGATAAAGCTGTTTTTCCTGTGGTTTGAATGTAAACCGGTTTTCCTTCTTCTTCCAAAACATTGGTAAAAACACCTGAAATTTGCAAACCTGTACTCAGTTCAATTGTTCCTAAAGCATTTGAATGAATTAGTTTCTGAATCCCAGAAAGACCTCCCGTACGCAAAGCCATTTTATTGGCAAATTCTTCCAGAATCAAACTCAAATAGGAGAAGTTTGGTGTTACATAAAGCTGAGGTTGTAATTGGGTAATATCAAAATTTTGATTCGCAGCTGAAATATCGTAAGGAATTTTCTTCACATTATCTGTCATACACCAGGCACTTTCTCCAATGGAGGAAAGCAATCCGGCACCATATATTTTCGGGTTTTCAACAGTTCCAATCAAACCATATTCAACGGTCCACCAATGCAGGTTTCGAATTTGGGCCATTTCGGATAATTCACTCATATTGTTTTGTAAATCGGCAACTGCTTTTTCAGCTTCGTCAATTTTTTCCTGAGGCGTATCTTCAGCTTCTTTCAAAATAGAAAGCAGCCGAATTGCTTCATACATCTGGTAATCTTTGTGAGATGAAATAGCCTTGCATCCAATTTCTCCAAATCGGCGTAAATATTCTGCATATTCAGGATTGGCAATAATAGGAGCGTGGCCGGCACCTTCGTGAATGATATCCGGTGCAGGTGTATATTCAATATGTTCCAGCTGGCGAATATCCGAAGCAATAACCAGAACATTATAAGCCTGAAATTCCATAAAAGCATTCGGCGGAATAAAACCGTCAACGGCTACGGCAGCCCAGCCAATTTCAGTCAGGATTCTGTTCATGCCGTACATACTCGGGATAGAGTCAATTTCGATTCCGGTTTTTTTCAAACCATCCAAATAAGAATGATGCGCGACTTTCGATAAATAATCTACATTTTTACGCATCACATAACGCCATACAGCCTGATTAATTGGTGTATAATCGTTATAATCCTGAGGCTTGATGAATTGCTTTAAATGTTTAGGCAATTTTTCTAACAATGGATTTGTTTCAATATTTGAATTCATTTCGGAATCTTTGTGAGTTACAAATGTAAAATTACGAATTTAAGGCTTGAGAAATAACTTTTCTAAGGTTGATTTTCAAAATTTAGAATGTTTTATTAAATTATTGTTAGTTTCAGGTATAGAATTTTAGTCTTGATTTTTGTAAGTCAAGTACAAATAAAGAAATAATAAAAAATTACTTAGTTTTACAAACACTATTAATCAGATTATGATCATGAACATCGTTTTTATTGTATTGGCAATCATAGTTCTGGGATTTTTAGGAATTAGATATTTTTTATTCCGAATAGGAGATTCCGTGAACAGTAAAGTTTCCGATTCGTATTTTTATCATTACAGAAAAAATTTAATTGTCTATTCTCCAATGGGCAATTGGTTTGAATTAGGCTATTTTGAATCTGATGCTGACGTTGAATCTTTTCAGCCTTTGGATAGGGATTTTGGAAAAGATAAAAACAATGTGTTCTGGAAGGGAAGAAAACAGTCTGTTGATTATGCCAGTTTTCAAATTTTGGCTTCTGTGATTAAAGACAAGAATCATGTCTATCATACAAATGGAAAAGAATATAATTTTTTGGAAATTGTAAAAGATGCAGATCCTAAAACCTATCATCTTTTAGACTCTAAATTAACTGAATATAAAAGACTAGACTGGTTTAAAGATGCTAATGCTGTATATTATAAAAGCAAAAAAATAAAAGTTGACCCTGTAACATTCCAACCTTTAAACGATGCGATAGCAGTTGATGCCGATTATATTTACTCGATTGTGAACGAGAGAGGAGAAGGATTGTATCTGACTGATGTTGATGAGGTTATTCAGAAACACAAAAGGATTGAAGGGAGAATTCATGTTATTAATGATACGTATGTGCAAATAGAAAATGCCATCGTTTCTGCTTTTACCAAAGATGAATTTACGCTTCACACATTCGACTCAATTAAAACAACTAAAGAAATAGATTATTTTACAATAGTCGTCAATGATACTTTGATTTATAATGGAGTACTTTACCCTGAAATTGATATTGAAACCCTGGAATCGTTAGATTACAATTATTCAAAAGATAAGAAAAACGTTTATTATAACTACAATTTAATAATAGGTTCAAATCCTAAAACATTCAAAAAGACTTCTGAAAATGATGTTTGGGAAGATGGAAAAAACAAATACAGAAACGGGAAAATTATAAATTAACATATTCAAAATTCAGAATATTTAAAATAACGTTTAGCAATCGTTATTTTCATAGTTTACTTTCTCCATCTTCGTTTCGTAATTTTCAATTTCCTTTTTAGTCATTTTGGATTCTTTCAGTTCTACTTTTAATTGTTTTTTACTGTCCGGGCTTATCCATAGACCATTAAAATTACTTCCTTCCTTTTTTAAAATCATAACACCTGAAAATCCATGTTCTACTAATACGAACTGATTTTCATTTTTTTTGTTTTGTGTAATATCCAATTGTATCCAGCTTCCGGATTTATCATATCGATACATGGAAGTGTGCATTAAATCAGCCGTACAAGGATTTTCTTCCGTTTTTATATAACATGTTACCGCTATTTTGCCATCTATTTTTCCTTTGTATAAAGTATGTATGACAGTTTGTGCTTTTACACTAATTGAAAATACAACGAAAACTATAGCCAGTAAAGAAAATCCTTTTTTCATGTTTGAATAATTAATTATAGTCAAATTTAATTATTTGAAAATAGTAATCAAACCATTTGTAAAAATTGCTGTAAAATTTTATTGGTTCTCTAAATTTCTAAAATATTCAATTTTATAATTAAACATATAGGCCATGTTGGCGGCCCGAACTTTTGCTTCATCAGCGAGTTTTCCAACAAATAGATTATCAACTGTAGCAGTGAAAATTTCCATCCACCGATCAAAATGAGATTGGTTTACAGGCAAATGCTTATGAGGAGGAAAAGGTGTTCCGGAATACGTATGTTCTTCTAAAAGGATAGTCTGCCAGAAGCGGTACATTTTTTCAAGATGTTCCGGCCATCTTCCTATCATTTTTTGATTGAAGATAGGACCAATCAAATCATCATGCTGTACTTTTTCATAAAAAGTATTCACCAAAAGTTTAATATCCTCTATGTTCGAAATATCCTGAGTTGCCATGTTTTTTTAAATTATATTCTATTACAAAAATAGGTTATAACGTTTTTCATATTGCTGATATTTATCATACGGGACTACTTTATCCAATTAATTGCGTGAACAAATCCTGATTGTCGTTTAAATATTGAAATTCAAATCCGTTTTCGGTCATATTCATTTTGATTGCCAAAATGTCTTTTTTATTTTTCAATTCCAATCCCACCACAACAGAACCCATTTCCCTGCTGGTTTTCTTCGCAAACTGAAAATACGTGATATCATCATCAGGGCCTAAAATATTATTTACAAATTCCTTCAATGCACCCGGGCGCTGTGGAAACTGAATCATAAAGTAATGCATCAGTCCTTCATACAATAAAGAACGCTCCTTTATTTCAGCAGTCCTTTCAATATCGTTATTACTGCCGCTTACAACACAAACAACATTTTTGCCCTTGATCTTTTTTTTGTAAAAATCAAGCGCAGCAATTGTCAAAGCACCAGCAGGTTCCACGACCATGGCTTCTTCATTATACAATCTTAAAATTGTCGTGCATACTTTTCCTTCAGGAACCAGAATAATATCATCTAAATTATAACGGCAGATTTCAAAAGTTTTATCTCCAACTTGTTTTACAGCAGCACCATCGACAAATTTATCAATCGTTTTCAGTGCCGTATTTTTATTTTCTTCAATAGATGTTTTCATCGAAGGAGCCCCTTTCGGTTCAACGCCTATGATTTTGGTGTTCGGACTCAAATGTTTGAAAACTTCTGATAAACCTGAAGCCAGTCCGCCACCGCCAATCGGAACAAAAACATAATCGATAGGTTCTTTATAACTTTCCAGAATCTCCAAACCTACAGTTCCCTGACCTGCTATAACTTTTTCATCATCAAAAGGATGAATGAATATTTTATGATTTTTAATGGCATCAGCCGTAGCAGAAGCGTATGCATCATCAAAAGTATCTCCGGTAAGCACAATTTCAACAAAGGACTTACCGAATAATTGCACTTGTTTTACTTTTTGCCTGGGAGTGGTTTTTGGCATATAAATTTTGCCCTTTATTTGAAGTAAATTGCAGGAATAGGCCACACCCTGTGCATGATTTCCGGCACTGGCGCAAACAATTCCGGTAGCTTTTTCAACATCATTCAACGAAGAAATTTTATTGTATGCGCCCCTGATTTTATACGACCTTACAATTTGTAAATCTTCTCTTTTTAATAAGACAGTAGCATCGAATTCGTCTGAAAGATTCAGATTTTGTGTGAGAGGAGTAGCGGCTACCACATTTTCAAGTTGCTTTTTTGCAGCAAGGACTTCATTAAATAAATTCATTATATTTAGTTTATAAAAATAAAAAACCTCCCGGGTTGGGAGGTTTAATAAATGTATTTTGTTTACTGATTTATATAACACCCCTCCATTACTGCTCAATTGCAATAATGTTAATAATAGCGATAATGATGTTATTTAAATTTGTCATTTTTCTCGTTTGAAAAACAAATGTATTAATTATTTCTTAACCGGAGGATATTGCGCCAAAACTTTGCTTACAATTTCCTGAATTCTCTCCTCTTTTTTTGCGACATTTTTAGTCAGCGTTGCAACAGCTTCACCTTGCCAGATCATTTCTTTTTTCTTGGCATCAATTAAATCAATGAATAAAGTTCCTTCCGTAGAGGTTGAAACCATTGGCTGACCTCCTCCGTACATCATCCACGGATTCCATCCCCATCCCCAACCGTAACCCCAACCGGCGCTAAATTGGTTTACATTAACCTGTTCTCTTGATTTAGTAAAAATGTTCACTAATAAATCAGGTGTTTCACTTTTGGTAAATCCTTTTGCCTGCATTTCTGTTTCAATAGCATGCAGAATACGCTTTTTATCCAGATCAGAAATTTCAACTTTATCGATTCCGGGTTTAAAAAAGGCATATGTTTTATAAGGTGCAAAATCTACATTTTTATCATAATCAGAATAAACACTAACGGTACTGCAGGATGTTAGTAGTAGAAGCAGAAAAATCGGTATTAATTTAAATGTTTTCATATTTGGTAAATTTAGTGTTCTTAATTTAGTTAAATATAAGCAACTTTCAGCTAAAATAGACGTTCATCGACTAAGTTAGGTAAAGTTACTTTTAATAAAGGCTCAACTTCCATTGCTCTTTTTATGGCAAAAATTGCTTCGTCATTTCTAGCCCAGCTTCTTCTTGAAATACCATTGTTAACATCCCAGAAAAGCATTGAGGCTAAACGTTTTGAAGCCTCTTGAGAACCATCAAGAACCATACCAAAGCCACCGTTTATAACCTCTCCCCATCCAACGCCTCCGCCATTATGAATGGATACCCAGGTTGCACCCCTAAAACTGTCTCCAATTACGTTTTGAATCGCCATATCGGCTGTAAAACGGGATCCGTCATAAATGTTTGAAGTTTCTCTGTATGGAGAATCAGTACCGGACACATCATGATGATCACGGCCTAAAACAACCGCTCCAATTTCACCTTTGGCAATTGCCTGATTAAAAGCTTCGGCAATTTTAATTCGCCCATCGGCATCTGCATAGAGAATTCTGGCTTGTGAACCTACAACTAACTTGTTTTCCTGTGCTCCTTTAATCCATTTGATGTTATCCTGCATTTGCTGCTGAATTTCATTTGGAGCCGTTTTTGCCAATTCTTCTAAAACCTGACTGGCAATCGTATCTGTTTTCTGCAAATCTTCCGGTTTCCCAGAGGTACAAACCCATCTAAAAGGTCCAAAACCATAATCAAAACACATGGGGCCCATAATATCCTGAACGTAACTCGGATATTTAAAATCGATATTATTTTCTGCCATGACATCTGCTCCGGCACGGGAAGCTTCAAGTAAAAATGCATTTCCGTAATCAAAAAAGTACGTTCCTTTTGCGGTATGTTGATTAATTGCTTTTGCTTGTCTGCGTAACGATTCCTGGACTTTTTCTTTAAATAATTCCGGATTATTGGCCATCATTTCGTTGGCTTCTTCAAACGAAATTCCAACAGGATAATAACCTCCAGCCCACGGATTATGAAGCGAAGTCTGATCAGATCCTAAATCAATTTTGATATTTTCCTTATCGAAACATTCCCAAACATCAACCACATTTCCTAAATACCCAATCGAAACCACTTCTGTATTGGCTTTCGCCGAGTTTACTCTTTTGACCAATTCTTCTGTCGAAGTTACGATTTCATTAATCCAGCCTTGTTCGTGGCGAATTTTGGTAATCTTAGGATTTACTTCAGCGCAAACCGTAATACAGCCGGCAATATTTCCTGCTTTTGGCTGCGCTCCGGACATTCCGCCAAGGCCTGAAGTCACGAAAAGATTTCCTTCCGGATTTAAGTTAATTTTTCTGAAACCATTCAAAACCGTAATCGTAGTTCCGTGTACAATTCCCTGTGGACCAATGTACATATAACTTCCTGCCGTCATTTGTCCGTATTGCGAAACACCCAAAGCATTCATTTTTTCCCAATCATCCGGTTTGGAATAATTTGGGATCACCATTCCGTTGGTAACCACAACTCTCGGTGCTTCAGCATGCGAAGGAAATAATCCCATCGGATGCCCGGAATACATCGTTAAAGTCTGCTCATCTGTCATTTCAGACAAATATTGCATCGTTAATAAATATTGCGCCCAGTTCTGGAAAACGGCACCGTTTCCGCCATACGTAATCAATTCATGTGGATGCTGTGCCACAGCATAATCCAGATTGTTCTGGATCATGTGCATAATCGCTTTTGCCTGTAATGATTTTCCCGGATATTCATCGATTGGGCGAGCGTACATTTTGTAATCAGGACGCAGACGGTACATATAGATACGCCCGTATTTTTCTAATTCTTCTGAAAATTCAGCAAGTAATTCAGCGTGATATTTGGGTTCAAAATAACGCAAAGCATTTTTTAAAGCCAGTTTTTTTTCTTCTGCCGAAAGAATATCTTTTCGCTTTGGAGCGTGGTTAATCGCTAAATCGTATGCTGCCTTTGGAGGTAATATGGAAGGAATTCCTTGTTGTATTTTTTCTTTGAAAGTCATTTTTTTAAGATTCTGAGTTACTAAGATTTTAAGGTTTTAATTCTGTAAGACAAAGAATTATCTAATTGACTAATTCTCGAATTTTCTAATTAAGAATAAACCTCTTCATTCACACAAAACGGCATTTTTTTATTTTCAAAAAGCGCTATTATATTTTGAGCAGCACAAACAGCCATGCCATTTCTTGCTTCGTAGGTTGCGGAGCCAATATGTGGTAAAATGCAACAATTGGGCAATGATAATAAAGGATTCTCCGGCTTCATTGGTTCCGGATTGGTAACATCAAGTCCGGCGCCCCAGATAATATTTTGATTGAGTGCATGAAACAAATCGTCTTCATTGTGAAATTTTCCTCTTGCGGTATTAATGAAAATTGAATTGGGTTTCATTTTAGCAAAAGTATCTTTATTGAAAAGCTCGTTGTTTTCTTCCGTATAATTAGAATGAACGCTCAAAACATCACTTTGTGCAAGTAACGTTTCAAAATCTACAAATTCAGCATCAAGTTCTTTTTCGGCATTTTCATTGTGAGAACGATTGTGATAAAGGATTTTCATTCCAAATGCGGCTTTGCATTTTTGGGCCATTTCAAAGCCAATTCTTCCCAGACCAAAAATACCTAATGTTTTTCCGTAAAGTTCCTGTCCTAAATTTTCTAAGGCATTAAAACTTCCCCAATCTCCGTTAATAATTCTTTTGTGATTATAAAAAGACTTTCTGGCAACGCTTTGCATTAACAAAAAAGCAATATCTGATGTGGATCTGTTTAAAACATCTGGCGTGTTTCCAACAGGGATTTTCCGACGAGTAGCTGCTGAAAGATCGACAGAATCAAAGCCAACAGAAAATAAGGCAATGCCTTTTAAATGGGAACATTGCTGAAAAAAATCTTCATCAAAATTATAAGATCCAACATTTAGAATCGCGTCGTTTTCCTGACAGATTTTAATGAACTCATCTCTTGATAGGACATTCTCCGTTGGATTTACGGTAAGATTTAGGCCTTTTTCCTGAAGTAATTTTAGACCGGCTTCGGGTATATTTTTAGTTATAAAAACATTCATTTTTTTAGATTTTAAGATGTTAGATTGTTAGACTTCTTAGGTTTTTGTGAAGTTGAAAATCATCTATCTTTAATAAGGTTAGTTTAATTTAAAATTCACTTCCAGTAATTATCTAATTATCAAATTGACACATTTTCTAATTTCATTATTTCCTAATGCTGCCTGTTCTTTTATCATATCCGTACGGACAATGTCGGCAGCCGCTTTTACAGCAATAGCCTCTTTTTAAATGGTGTTTTTCAGTAAAACACTTATAGCCTTCGGGCGTATAATAAAAATCTTCGCCTTCGATTAATTTATTTTCATTACTTTGCTCTTTCATAAATCTGTTTTGGTCAAATCTCTATTCCTGTACAATCAAAATAAATATTTGATTGTGATTTTAATGAAATTAAACAATTTTATATCTACAAATTTATAAATTTTACAGCTAATGTTTCTGATTGTTGCTAAATATTTAATTCCGAAAGGATATAGGGGAATGGCTGTATTTCCGTTTGTATTAGTAAAATATGATTTTGACAAAATGAATAAGACTTTTGTCAATCATGAAAAGATTCATTTAAGGCAACAACTTGAAATGCTGATTCTGCCTTTTTTTATCTGGTATTTTTTAGAGTATTTAATTCGTCTTATCCAGTATAAAAATGCAGCTTTAGCTTATCAGAATATCAGTTTTGAAAGAGAAGCTTACGCAAACGAAACCGATTTTAATTATCTGAAAAACCGAACTTTTTTTCAGTTTCTAAAATACATCACTTTAAAATAAACCGATTTTGAACCAGCAAATTCATATCAATTTTCCTAACAATATTGTTTTGGCCATAAAGCGTGAAGACCTGATTCACCCTTTTGTTTCGGGCAATAAATTCCGAAAATTAAAATACAATTTACTTCAGGCAAAAACCGAAAATAAAACAACTTTATTGACATTTGGAGGTGCTTTTTCCAATCATATTGCTGCAGTAGCTTTTGCGGGAAAAGAGAGCGGTTTTAAAACCATCGGAATTATTCGTGGCGATGAACTTTTGGATAAAATCAATGAAAATCCGACTTTAAAATTCGCTCAGGAAAACGGAATGGAATTTGAATTTGTTTCCAGGGAAGAATATCGCTTAAAAAGTGAAACTTCCTTTATAGAAAAATTAAAACAGAAGTTTGGAGACTTTTATCTGATACCCGAAGGCGGAACAAATGAACTCGCCGTAAAAGGCTGTGAGGAGATTTTGACTGAAGAAGATTCCGTTTTTAATTACGTTTGCTGTGCAGTTGGAACGGGCGGAACCATTTCCGGTTTGATTAATAGTGCGTTACCACATCAGAAAATTTTAGGATTTCCGGCACTAAAAGGTGACTTTTTAAAAGATGAAATTCGTATTTTTGCAAAAAAAGATAACTGGAATTTAATTTCTGACTATCATTTTGGAGGATATGGCAAGGTAAATTTGGAATTAATTGAATTTATCAATGCTTTTTTTGAAAAGAATAAAGTGCCTTTAGATCCAATTTATACGGGAAAGATGGTTTTTGGCGTTATAGATTTAATCAATAAGAACTATTTTCCTGAGCATTCAAAAATTTTGCTCATTCATACCGGCGGATTGCAGGGTATTGATGGGATGAATTTAAAATTGCAGCAGAAAAAATTACCAATACTCAAAAGGAATGTTTAAAAAAATTATAGTGTTTTTCTTAATAGCAACATTGGCAGGCTGTTCATCAAGTAAGCCGGCTATTGCTACAACCAAAAAAGCAGCTGCTGTGCAGAAACCAAGAACGGCCACGACAAAAAAGCCGGCCTACACCAAGGCAACTGCTAAAAATTATCCATCTACAAATAATACTACGGAGGTCATTCAGTCTACTTCAAAAACGGTAGTAACCAGCAATTTGATCAGCGATTATGTTTTGCAGTATAAAGATATTGCTATGGGAAACATGAAAAAATATGGCATTCCGGCCAGTATAATTTTAGCTCAGGGAATTCTCGAATCCGGAGCGGGAAGAGGAGATTTGGCAGTTGATGCTAATAATCATTTTGGAATAAAATGCCACAAGGACTGGTTGGGAGAAAGTGTTCGTCATGATGATGATTCGGCTCAGGAGTGTTTCAGGAAATATAAGGAAGCTTCAGAATCCTACCGTGATCATGCTTTGTTTTTAGTAGGAAAGAACAGATATGCCACATTATTTACTTACGAAAAAGACGATTATAAAGCCTGGGCAAAAGGATTAAGAGCGGCAGGCTACGCAACAGATCCAAATTATCCTGATAAACTAATCAGTTACATTGAGCGTTACAATCTCCATCAATACGATTGTCAGGTTACAGGTAAAAACTACAAACCTTCTGATAAATCTATTGTCAATAACTCAAATTCAAATTCAAACGATTCGTCACTTTATGAAGTTCAAAAAGGAGATACTTTATATTCAATATCCAAAAAATTCAATATACTGTTGGATGACTTAAAACGGAAAAATAATCTTTCTGATAATACACTTTCTGTTGGGCAAAGATTGAAAGTGAAATAGTTTTATTAATTATCAATGAAAAAGAAAATCTTAGTTAATCTAAAAATCTAAGAAGTCAAGATCTTAAAATCTAAAAAAAATGATTTATAAAAGAAGTAGTCAGCTTTTTGCTGAAGCAGAAAAAGTAATTCCGGGAGGAGTAAATTCGCCAGTAAGAGCATTTAAAGCTGTTGGCGGAACCCCAATTTTTGTAAAAAGTGCCAAAGGTGCTTATTTATATGATGAAGACGGAAATAAATTAATAGATTATATCAACTCCTGGGGTCCAATGGTTTTGGGTCATGCGTATCAGCCCGTTGTTGATGCCGTAATCGAAAAAGCAAAGCTGGGAACTTCATTTGGAATGCCAACAGAACTGGAAACTCAAATTGCTGCTTTGGCCGTTTCTATGGTTCCTAACATTGATAAAATCAGATTTGTAAATTCAGGAACTGAAGCTTGTATGAGTGCGATTCGTCTCGCTCGCGGATTTACAAAAAGAGATAAAATAATCAAATTTTCGGGTTGCTATCATGGACATTCTGATTCATTTTTGATTCAGGCAGGAAGTGGAGCTGTGACCTTTGGATCACCAAATAGTCCAGGCGTTACGAAAGGAACTGCAAAAGATACTCTATTGGCAAAATACAATGATTTAGAAAACGTAAAAGCGTTGATCGAAGCCAATAAAAACGAAATTGCAGCTATTATTATCGAGCCGGTTGCCGGAAATATGGGATGTATTCCGCCACAAAAAGGTTTCTTGCAAGGCTTGAGGGATTTATGTACCGCTAACGGAATTTTACTAATTTTTGATGAGGTAATGACAGGTTTCCGTTTAGCTCGCGGAGGAGTTCAGGAATTATACAATGTAAATGCTGATATTGTCACTTTCGGAAAAGTAATTGGTGGCGGCTTGCCGGTTGGCGCTTTTGCTGCTCGTGCAGAAATTATGAATTATCTGGCACCGCTTGGTCCGGTTTACCAGGCAGGAACATTGTCTGGAAATCCCCTGGCTATGGCTGCAGGATTAGCAATGCTGCAATCATTGGATAATGACCCGACTATTTTTACCCGATTGGAAGAAAAAACAGCTTATTTAGAAGCTGGAATTGACAGAGTTTTGAAAGCAAATAATGTTGTTTTTACTATTAATAGAGTAGGATCTATGATTTCTGTACATTTTGATGCAAATCCGGTTCTTGATTTTCAAACTGCTGCAAAAGGAGACAATGAAACGTTTAAGAAATTCTTCCATGGTTTGTTAAACGAAGGCGTTTACATTGCTCCATCAGCTTACGAAACCTGGTTTATAACAGATGCATTAACATACGAAGATTTAGATTTTACGATTAATGCGGTTGATAAGGTTTCAAAGACATTTTAAAATAAATTAGAATTAATATTTTATGAAAGACTTGACTTTGGTCAGGTCTTTTTTTTATTAATAATGAAAAAGGTTCATTTAAAATTCAGTTGATAATGTATAGCAGCTTAATATTTAGATTGTTGTTTTTCATATAATTGAGAGAATAAAACGTTTAAATTTTCTAAATAAAAGCGTTTAAAAAAAATCAGCTATTATTTTTTTCTTTTAAGTATAAAGCTTGTATTTATTGTTACATTTGTTAGACAAACCTAAACATAACATATCAAATGTCAAATAATGTCTTAAGCGGCCTAAAAGAGCACGAAAACAAACTAATAGCTATTTGGAATAAACTTCTTATAGAAAACGGATCAACTGACGGTGCCACTGAAGAAGAAGAATCAAAAGAACTTACATCACTATTATTAAATGCCTTAAAAGTAAATAGTGAAAACCTGAATTCACCTGAATTTGAGCAAGTGTACGATTTACTGATAGGGATTTCAAGCTCAAGAGCAAAGCGAGGTTTTTCACCACGTGAAAATGCTCAATACTTGATTTCGTTTAAGGAAGCTGCTTCACAGATTCTATCAGAAATAGTAAAAGATCCTGCCAGCCTGTACAATGCCAATCTTCAGTTAGCAACAGTTTTGGACAATATGACAATTATGACATTTGAAGCCTTTATGAAAGGACGTGAAGATGTAATTTCAAGACAAACTGATGAGATCAGCGAAATTTCAACACCGGTTATCAGAGTTTGGGAAGGCGTTGTAGCTTTGCCAATCATCGGAACTTTAGACAGTTCAAGAACTCAGGTAGTAATGGAGAACCTTTTACAGCAAATTGTAGATACAGGAAGTTCAATCGCAATACTTGATATATCAGGTGTTCCTGCTGTTGATTCTCTTGTAGCACAGCATTTGATCAAAACTGTAAGTGCAACACGTTTAATGGGAGCAGAATGTATTATTAGCGGAATTCGTCCGGAAATTGCTCAGACTGTTGTTCATTTAGGAATAGATCTTACCGGAATTATTACAAAAGCTTCATTAGCCAGTGCGCTTCAGACTGCTTTTGAAATGCTGCAGCTTACTGTTGTAAAAAGAAAATAACCTATACGATTTAATACAATATGGAAAGAATTCCTATACTTAAGATGGGAGATTTTTTGCTGGTTACCATACAGGTTGACCTATATGACCAGTTAGCAGAAAATCTTGAATCAGATTTAATTAACACCATTAATAAATACAGCTCCAAAGGTGTATTGATTGATATATCCGCAGTTTCCATAATTGACTCCTTCATGGGACGTATCCTGGGTAACATCGCTGTAATGTCTAAGATTATGGATGCGCAGACTGTAGTGGTAGGTATGCAGCCAGCTGTAGCCATTACACTTGTTGAACTTGGATTATCACTAAATGGTGTTATTAGTGCCCTCAATGTAGAAAAAGGAATGGATCTACTTCGCGCAAAAATGTATAATGGCGATAACGAGGAGCAGGTTTATGATAACGACGAAGAATAAGGAAGAAGTTCCAATAATAAGAGAACAAGACGTGGTGCCATTGCGTAATCGCGTTCGGGATTATGGAATAAAAGTTGGTATGAGCATCTTAAATCAGACAAAACTGATAACTGCTACTAGTGAATTGGTGCGTAATCTTCTGAAATACGGAGGTGGCGGCAGAGTAATAGTAGAAGAGGTTACTAACGGTCGTGATAATGGAGTAAAAGTAACTTTTATCGATAATGGGCCAGGTATTGTAGATATTCAATTAGCTATGAAAGACGGATACAGCACCGGGAAAAGTTTAGGATTGGGATTGCCGGGTACTAAAAGAATTGTAAACGAATTCAGTATTCAGACAGAAGTAGGAAAAGGAACTACTGTAACTATAATAAAATGGAAAAATGGATAATACTTTTTCCAGTTATAAAATTGATGATCGCAGTCTGATTGCTTTCATCAAAAGAGAAATACACAACCTTGCACTTCAGTTAGGTTTTACTCCCCATCGTGCAGCAGAAACTGATATAATTGTAGCAGAGCTAACTTCAAATCTTATTAAATATGCAGGAGGCGGTGAATTATTATACAAAAGTCAGCAAGTAGATGGAAAAAATGAGATCGAACTATATTGCATTGATAACGGTGTAGGTATTGATAATGTTGCTAAAATAATGAATGACGGCTATTCAACCTCTAATACTCTTGGAGAAGGATTGGGAGCCATCAAAAGATTAAGTAACGATTTTCTCATATATTCAATGAGGGGGTGGGGTACAGTGCAATATGTGAAGATTTGTGAAAAATCAGACATTCCGGTTGTACCATCAGTTTCCGGATTTAATTTTTCAGTTCTAAATGTAAATTATCCCGGAGAAAAAGTTTGCGGTGATGGGTATCATGTCAAATATACTTCAAAAGGATTTCAGATTTTTGTAGGTGACGGATTAGGTCATGGAGCATACGCACATGAAGCTGTCCAGATTGCCATTAAAGCTTTCAGACGATCTACTGCATCAGATTCCACAATTATACTGAGGGAAATTCATGAAGCAGTAAAAAAAAGCAGGGGTCTTGTAGCAACTATAGCATCAGTAGACTACAATTCACAAACATGGGATATATGCGGTATTGGAAACATCAATACCCGTATCTACAGAGGCCTTGAGAATAAAACGTATACACCATATAATGGAATAATTGGACACAATATTCCACGTACTTTAAACAGTACGGTTGTGCCTTATCTGAAGCATCAGATAATTGTCATGCATAGTGACGGTTTAAAAACCAGATGGAATTTAAATGATTTGGTTTCTGTAATAAAGCATAATCCAGGCATAATTGCTACGTCTTTGTATAAAGACAATATCAGGGGTACAGATGATGCAACAGTTTTGGTTGGCAAAATAACTTAAGGTTTATGAAAGAGATTGTAAAAATTAATCTTGATAATGAAATGGACCTTATATTGGCCCATAAGCGCTCTATGAAAATTGCTGAAATGTGCGGTATGCCATCATCAGCCCAAACCCGATTTTCGACTGCTGTTTCAGAAGTCGCAAGATGCTCAATAGCCAATGGAAGGAATTCCGAGCTGGTTCTGGCAATAAATAGTATAAAATCAACTCATAAGGAAATAGTAGCTCTGTTAAATGATGCTGTGGATTTAAAAAAATGCAATCCTGAAGCATTTAAGTATGCCGCAAAGATATCCGGAAATATAGAATATAATTTTTCTGACAATGTATATATAACCCGTTTAAGCCAGCAGGTGCCATCACCGGGATTATTATCTGATATCAAAATAAAAAGTTTGGTTGATTATTTTAAGTTCGAACCTCCATTATCTCCTTATGATGAAATCCGGAAAAAAAACATTGAACTTATTGCCCTTTCTGAAAAACTGGGGGAAAGTGAAAATAGATACAGGCAATTAGCCAACACAATCCCTGTCCTAATTTGTGTGGTTAATGAACGAAACAATATCCTTCTGGCTAATGATTCGCTAAAGGAATTTGTAAAAACGCCTCTGACATTTTTTGATAAAAAAGAAATAAGTGCTTTTATACATCCTGATGATGTTGAAGCAGTGATAAACAACTGGAATAAAACAAAAAAGAACCGTTCAGAATTTATTGGGGAAACCAGAATTAAAAATGGATCAGCATATACCTGGTATTTGATCTCCATAATTCCTAACAAAGCTAAAGATGCAACGTTTAATAGCTGGCTTGTCTATTTCGTAAACATCAACGATCAAAAGACAGTGGTGGAAACGCTTAAGGATAATACTGAACTTAAAATTATTCAGCGTGAATTGGAGACGGCAAATTCAAAACTATTATTCAAAAACAAAGAATTAGAGCAGTTTGCCTACATTGCCAGTCACGATTTGCAGGAACCGCTACGGAAAATCATGATTATGATGTCCCGTGCCGGAGAGCATTTGACTGAAGAATTACGAAAGAAATACTACTTTGACAAAATCACAAGTGCTGCGGTAAGAATGTCGGCTTTAATTGCTGATGTGCTGAATTATTCAAGAGTGGATAATAAAGCACTAAGTTTTACCAAAGTTGATCTCAATGAAATAATACAGGAAGCACTAAATGATTTGAGTTTGATAAGGGAAGAAAAAAATGCAACAGTAGAAATTGGCGGATTACCAACTGTTTCAGGCCTTAGTACACAGCTTAGGCAGCTGTTCTTTAATCTGATCAACAATGCATTAAAATTTACTTCAGATCAGCCTTCAGTAAAAATTGCTTCATCAGTTGTTTCTTCAGCCGATGCGCTATTCGATGATCAGTTAAGTCCTTCGCAAAAGTACCATCTGATAACGGTTACCGACAATGGAATAGGGATGGACAGTCAGTATTCAGGAAGAATATTCGACATGTTTCAGCGTCTCCATCAGCGGGATCAATATGGTGGAAATGGTATTGGATTAGCCCTTTGCAAAAGAATTATCGAAAATCATAACGGGGCGATTAATTTTGCAAGCACACCCGGAAGTGGTACTACATTTTATATTTATTTGCCTGTGTAATAATACCGTTTCATATTATTGCAAGGTTTAGGTCATAATGATTTATAGTTTTCATGGATATTGAAAATTATAAATCATTTTTATTTGGATAAAACTCATACAAGCGTGAGAATTAAAAATAGCAGGGCAAATGATAAGCAACAGTTTGTATAAGTCGGTAATCTTAGCTACATTTATAATAATGCCTTTTTTAAAACGATATAAATTGTACAAATAGGCAGGGAATTTATAGTAATAAGAATAAATAATAAAGAATGACAAACGAAAGAAGCCTTAAAGCAGTAGCATTTGGAGAAGTACTATGGGATGTTTTTTCTGATCAAAAAAAGATCGGCGGTGCACCGTTGAATGTAGCCTTGCGAATGAAATCATTAGGAGCGGAAGTGACAATGATAAGCAGTGTAGGAAACGATCAGGATGGTCAGGAAATTATTAATTGGGTAAAAAATTCAGGACTTGATACAGATACAATTATGCAGTCTGAAGATTTTCCTACAGGTCTGGTAAAGGTTACTTTAGACAAACAAGGGTCTGCAAGTTATGAAATAGCATATCCATCGGCTTGGGATAAAATTGTTTTGGATGATAAGGCAAGGGATTCGGTGGCTGCTGCAGATGTTTTGATATATGGAAGCCTGGTTGGCAGGGATGAAATTTCCAGAAATGCTCTGGTAGAATTACTAGCGATGGACGTATACAAAGTTTTCGATGTTAATTTAAGAAAACCGCATTATTCATATGAAATTTTGGAGCAGTTCATGAAGCCTGCTGATTGTATCAAATTCAATGATGATGAAATAATAGAAATTGCAGCAGCACTGCATTCTCCTTTTAAAAGTTTGGAAGAAAATATGCAGTTCATCGCAGAAAAAACCAATGCAGCATCTATTTGTGTTACCAAAGGAAAAGACGGTGCTTTATTATTGTGGAAAGGTAAAGTATACAATAATGCAGGCTATCCCGTTGAGGTCGCAGATACGGTAGGGGCAGGCGATTCATTTTTAGCTTCCTTGATCACATTATTGCTGACAGGCAAAGCACCACAGGAAGCACTTGATTATGCTTGTGCAATCGGTGCTTTGGTAGCGCAGTCGCATGGTGCTAATCCTGAAATCGCTTCTTCTGAAATTGAAAAAATGATGCTGAGGTAAATATTAGATTGACTCAGGGTATTCATTTTGTAGTTGTATCATAATCACTTTGGGCTGTCCACACTTCTAAAAGTCAGGTTAATCCGGGGCAGTACATTTCGTGCTGTTTTAGGAACCTGGTGCTGCCAGAAACTGTTGGTAGTGCCTCCCATTAATAGGAAAGAACCATGATGCAATGGAATCTCAACAGGCGGAATATCTTTGCGAAACTTATGGCGCAGACGGAACATTCTGGTTTCCCCAAAAGTTACAGAGGCAATAACAGGATCTTTCCCCGTATTGTTTTCTTTGTCACTATGCCAGCCAACACCGTCTTTGCCGTTTCGGTATAAATTCAGTAATACGGCATTAAAATCCAGTTGCGTTTCTTGCTCTACTTTGTCTTTGATCGTAACGAGTTCAGTAGGCCATTCAGCATTACTGTCTGAAGTGCCTATTTTTTCCTTTTCGCCATACCAGCTAATCATCCTTGGCACGGTAACAACTTTATCAAACATTGCCATTTCGTATGCTCTCCATTGGGTCTGATGAAGAAAAGTCTCGTAATAATAATCGGATTCTTCCTTGCTGAAAAAAGTATCAATCAAAATCAGTTCGGTATCCGGAAGGTCAAATATCGTTTTGCCTCTCAATCCGGAAGCAAACAATTCGGTATCTTCAAATAGTCTCATTTTTATTTGTTTTTGGAACAAACAAAATTAGTACAGTTGATAACAATTTTTACTATATTTGATGTTACAAATTGTAACAAAATAACTATGTCATTATTTTCAGACAATATTCGTGCCCTTAGGGTAAAAAATAAGGTTTCGCAGGAAAAACTCGCTGAGAGTTTGAAAATCACAAGGGGAAGGTACGTTAAATATGAGGACGGAACGTCAGAAGCGCCGTATGATATTCTAAAAAAACTGGCCTATTATTTTCATATAAGTATCGATCTGTTGCTTTCGGTAGATATACGTAAAATAGACATGCACGATTTGTTAAAATTGGAAAATAACCGCCTTATACTACCAATACAGGTAGATAGGGAAGGAGAAAATTACATTGAAGTAGTAACGCAAAAGGTAAAAGCGGGGTATTTAAACGGGTATTCAGACCCGGAATACATCGAAAGCCTTCAGCAGATCTCACTTCCGTTTTTGGGATCGGGCAAACACAGGGGTTTCCCTGTAGAAGGCGATTCAATGCCGCCTCATGAAGACGGAAGTATTATTATTGGGAGGTATGTAGAAAGGCTGGGAGATGTTCAGGATGGTAAAACTTATATACTCATTACTAAAAATGAAGGAATGGTGTACAAGCGTCTTAACAAAAATAAAAAAAATGCTTTGGTACTAGAGTCCGACAATAGTTACTATCCCAATTATGAAGTCAGGCTTTCTGATATTATAGAAATTTGGGAATACCAGTGCAATATTGGGCGTACTGATAAAAAACAGGAATTGAATGAAATAGAAAGTATGAAAGAGCTGCTTCTGGAAGTAAAAAGGGAGGTAATGGAAATAAAGAATAAAAAGGGGTAGCAGATAAAAGTGTAGCAGATAATCGGGATAGTTTTTATTTAAAATCAATTTCTATCCAAACCGGAGCATGGTCACTGGTTTTTTCCCATCCTCGAACATGGCGGTCAACACCCCCAGATTTTATTTTTTTTGAAATATCGGGACTTAGCAAAAAATGGTCAATCCGTAATCCAGCATCTCTTTCATAAGCTTTTCTGAAGTAATCCCAAAACGTATAAATTTTTTCATCCGGATAAAGGGTTCGGATTGCATCTGTCCATCCCTGTGACACTATAGTTTTAAAAGCTTCACGGACTTCAGGCCGGAAAAGTGCGTCTTTCACCCATTTCTCGGGTTTATAAACATCCATTTCTGTAGGCATGACATTAAAATCCCCAATAAGGATAACGGGCGTTTTTAATTGAATAAGGGTTGCGGCACGCTCAGTAAGTCTCTTAAACCATTCTAATTTGTAATCAAATTTAGGTCCCGGGGCCGGGTTGCCATTAGGAAGATAAAGGCAGGCAATTACCACCCCGTTAATAAGGCATTCAATATAGCGGCTTTGAATATCGTCTTCATCCCCTGGAAGGAAACGGGTAATTTCCTGTATCTCCATATTGCGGGCTAATATAGCCACACCGTTCCATTGTTTTTGTCCATGCCATACAGCAGTATAGCCGGCATCATTAATGGCTTTTTCCGGAAATTTGTCTTGTGGTGCTTTAAGTTCCTGAAGGCATACAATATCAGGAGATGCTGTTTCAAGCCAGCGTAATAGTACAGCCAATCGGCCGTTAACTCCGTTTACATTATAGGTAGCTATTTTCATAGGCTGTTGCATCACCTGCAACGGATATGTTTTCGTTCACTTCAAAAGCCTTTAGGTTCGAAGTGGCAGTGATAGGCATATCATCCCAATCTCCCCAGTCGCCTTTATAGGCTTTTCTGTAGGCTAAGTCATCATTACCAACAGAACAAATTTGACTGTGGATGCATTCTTTTTGGAAATTGTCGCTGAAATAAGTGTTTGAATTTTTCATGGCTAAGATGTAATGAATTGATAATTACAAAATTACGCCAGAGGTTAGTAAAGAATCTTATATTTAAATTTCTAATTGTTATGTAATTCACACATATTTATACAATTTACAATTAGAAGTAGTGGCATGTCTTTATATGTTTTTTCAGATTGTAAAAAAGTACATTATTACAGAATATATTTGAAAAATTTTTTTTATTAAGTCACTAAAAATGAGTATAGTATTTTATTTTAATATGAAATTGCCAGATTTTTTGATTAACTAAAGCTTTCTATATGAAACAAAATTTAGTATGTCTCTGAACTGCCCCCAAAAAGTTAGACACTATTTGGGGGCATTTTTATGTTATTGTAAATGATAAATCTGTAAAAAGTCTCCTGACTTCTCAAGTATGCTTAAATGCAGCAAATCTGTTACCCAGATAGTGCTAGCACCTTGCTGTGCAGAAAAACAATATTGAAAAGAATAAAAAGTATCAACCTTGCAGAAATGTAAGGTTTTTTTATTTACAATCAGATAGGATTATATTTGTAACCGTGCAGGCAATAAGGCACACAAATAACCACAAACGGCTGGCGCGATGCCTCTGGCTCGTGCCCACAAAGTAAATATCTTTTAAAATGTCCTAAAAAGTTAAACACTATTGGGGGGCTTCTTAGAGAAAGAAAAGACATCATAATGTTTAGTTTAATGATAATACTTCTGTAATTTATAAAAAGATTTGTTAAATTCGTCCAGTTGTAAAAACAAAGCACCATGAACATTATCGAACTAAAAGAAAGACAAAACTTTTCAGCTGATACTAAAACAAATAGAATTTATATCCAGTTAGGAGAACTGCTAAACCAATTACGCAAAAGGAATTTACCTGAAAACATAATTGATTCTGTTAATCAGGATATAGAAGTGGTAAATGCCGCATCGCTTATAGGCAATGATTTTCGCAAATTGGTAAAACAAAAACAAAACAAAATCATAAAACTACTGGAGAAAGACCTTAAAGTGGTACCAAAGAATTATTACCGTAATATGTGGCTGGCGTTAGGAATGTCTGTATTTGGCTTGCCAATCGGAGTGGCTTTTGGAGCAAGTATCGGTAATATGGGGTTACTTGGAGTAGGTTTACCTATTGGTATGGCGATCGGAGCTTTGGTAGGTTCAAAGATGGACAAAAAAGCATTGGAAGAAGGCAGGCAATTAAATATTGAAATAAAGTACTAATGTAATAGATGATGATAGAGAGTAGGCAGCTATAATTCAATTATGGAATTATATTTTAGTAGTAATTCTCATAATTATCTTCGATAAATCATAGTAACATCTTTTGAGCTGAAATAGTAATTCAACTGGCGACATAATAGGCCGCTTTTTTATAAAATTGCAGGAAGTGATTTGTATAGTAAAAGGTAATAGTTATAATTATAAAGTTTTAAATTGTTTATAAGTTGTTGTAATGCAATATATTAACTATGAAAAAAGCTAAATAATATTCGTACATTTATGGGATAACCCTAAATTAAATGATATGAAAAACTTTAACTTAAAACGCAGGCTCAAAGAAAGTAACTTATGGATACTTCTTCTTCTTCTATTGATTTGGAACAGTGGTTTTGCACAAACATTCCCAACAAATTTTGCAGGTGTGCAGCTGGCAAAAGGTCTAGATCCAGTAGGCATGGATGTAGTTCCCGATGGCAGGGTCTTTTTAACAGAAAAAGTCGGCAAAATAAGAATAATAAAAAATGGCGCTCTTTTGCCTACACCTTTAATCACAATTCCAACAGTGGATAATTTTAGTGAAAGAGGTTTAATGAAAGTCGTAGTAGATGAAAATTTTTCATCGAATGGCTATATCTATGCTTACTACACCCATAAAGCAAACAATATAATCAATAACAGGGTCAGCAGATTTACTGTTTCAGGTGATCTTGCTGCTCCGGCAAGTGAATTTGTGTTGATTAATATTGATCCGGTTGACGGAAATACGGGTTACCACAATGGCGGTGGATTAGCAATTAAAAATAATCAGATTTACATTGCGACAGGAGAAAGTACGGTGGCTTCAAATTCACAGTCATTAACCACTCTAAAAGGTAAAATTTTAAGAATTAATACAGATGGTACGATACCAACCGACAATCCGTTCTATACTACAGCAACCGGAGCCTACAGAGCTATTTGGGCGTTAGGTTTTAGAAATCCTTTCAAATTATCGGTACAAAACGGAACAGGGAAGATATGGTGTAATGATGTAGGAGCAGGAACATGGGAAGAAATCAATGAAATAGAAAAAGGAAAAAATTATGGTTGGCCGGGTATTGAAGGCAAAAGAACCAATCAGATAGCTCCGGCAAACTACAAAGATCCGTTTTATGCGTATGATCATAGTAATGGTGCCTGCAGTATTACAGCAGGAGCATTCTACAATCCTGCTGTAGCGGTATTTCCAACAGCCTACATAGGAAAATATTTTTATGGGGACTATTGTGCCGGATGGTTAAAAACGATTGATGCAAACGGCACAGTGGCTAATTTCGCAACTGGCATCGACAGGCCTCTTGATGTAGCGGTCAGCAATGAAGGCGTTTTATATTTTATAGCAAGAGGCGGAATACCCGGCGGGTCTAATGATGCCAATACGTCCAGTAATGAAGGAGTGCTTTGGAAAGTAAACTACACAGGAAACGGAATTCCCGTAATTGCGGTACAGCCTACAGACAGAACCGTTTCCATTGGTCAGAGTACTACGTTTCAGATTGTAGCTTCTGGAAACCCGACACCGGCTTTTCAATGGCAGCGTAATAATGTTGATATTTCCGGTGCTACTCAAAGCAGCTATACGGTGGCAAATCCTGTATTGGCAGACAATGGCGCACAATATAGGGTAAAAGTAACCAATACAGCGGGGTCTGCAACCAGTAATCCGGCTACATTAACAGTAATCAACAATCAGTCACCGGTTCCGGTAATCACTACACCGGCAACTGGCACCCAATACAGTGGAGGAAATGTGATCACATTTACAGGAAATGCTACAGATACTGAGGATGGTACACTCCCTGCGAGTGCCTTTACATGGAAAATCGATTTGTATCATTTTGATGATCCACAGCATTCACATCCGGCATTAGATGCCACATCCGGAATCAAAACCGGTACTTTTACGATACCTACAGATATGGAAACGTCACCCAATGTCCTGTTTCGCATTTTTTTAACCGTTAAGGACTCTAATGGAGCAACGAAAACGGTCAGTACAGATATTGTTCCTATTATTTCAACTGTAAATCTGGCAACAAATCCTCCCGGATTAAAATTAAAATTAGATGGAAGCCAGGTCACTGCTCCGTATTCTTTTAATGGGGCTAAAGGAATTAACAGGGCTATTGAAGCGCCTTCTCCACAAACACTAAATGGCAATACGTATGTCTTTACTTCCTGGTCAGATAATGGGGCACAGTCGCATACTATTGCGACTCCGGATAACGGAGTAACCTATACGGCCACCTTTACACAACAGCAGGGAGGAATTATAAATGGTGCAATTTATGAAATGGAACCACAGCATGCCCTTGGTAAGCGCTTAGATGTAAGCGGTGCCTCATCAGCAAATAGTGCACCGGTAAATATGTATACGAGAAATGGAAATGCAAACCAAAAATGGAAATTCATCAGCGCGGGAGAGGGAGTCTATCTTATTGAACCTCAAAACGCCATTGGAAAACGCCTGGATGTAGCAGGAAATAGCACAGCCAATAACGCTTTGATCAATATATATCAAAACAACAATCAATTGAATCAAAAATGGAAAGCGTATCCAATTGCTGAAGAACCGGGATTGTACCGTTTTGAACCTCAAAATGCACTAGGGAAAAGGCTGGATATTGAGTTACTGGATGGTGTTGACAAAGCCGCAAGCCGCACATTCGATAGTGGTAATAGCCAAAAATGGAAATTGTATCCGGTATCGGCAGTCAACAGGTCAGAGGTTGCAAATATAAACAAAAATGATTTTTATGCCTATCCAAATCCGTTTTCTGGTACTACTACAATAACGTTCCCTGTAGATAGTGATGCAAAAAAGGTAATAGAAATTTTTAATGCTCAGGGAAAGTTATTGAGAACAATTGACATTACAGGAAACAGTCAGGGCGAAGTAAAAGTAGATCGTAACGATTTACAAAAAGGAATTTACGTGTATCGATTAAAAATGAAAGATGAAGTAGTATATTCAAAAAAAATGATTGTAAAATAAAATAGTCAAACAACCAATAAAAATGGCTTTAGTTTATATAACTAAAGCCATTTTTTATTGAATATTATGAAATCATTTTATGTCTTGGCAAATTAATCTTATGCTCCTGAGAAATAAGTAAAAGGCTTCTATGTGTATTTCTGATTAATAAAATATCATCATGATATTAAAACGGCCTCCTTTATCCATTTTACCTCTTCATTTTCAATAACTACTATCATTTTGTCGCCATCTTGGACTTCTCCTGAAATTATTTTCTTCGCAAGTGGTCTTCTTAAATGACTTCTAATAATACTTTTGATAGGTCTGGCTCCATATTTTGCATTGTATCCATTCTCCGCAAGATAAAGTTTGGCTTCTATAGGAATCTCAACTTCGATATTAATGTTTTTAAGTAAATCCATAAATTCTTTTTTAAGATGGATTTCAAATATTTTCAAGGCATTTTCTTTACTGATAGGCGCAAAAGGTATAATTTCAGTTAATCGTCCTAAAAACTCTGGCCTAAAGTAATTTGCCATAATCTCCATCAAAGAAGATGAACTAGGAATTTGCCCATTATTGAATGTTTCAACAATATGATCTGAGCCAATATTTGAGGTAAAAAGAATAATGGCATTAGAGAAATCGCCATCTTTTCCTAATCTGTCATGTAATTTTCCTTCGTCCATAATTTGAAGAAATACATCATAAACTGAGGCATGAGCTTTTTCTATTTCATCAAATAATACAATAGAGTAGGGCTTCTGCCTTATTTTGTTTACAAGTAAGCCACCTTCTTCGTAACCTACATAACCAGGAGGCGCTCCGTAAAGTAATGCTGCGGAATGCTCTTCTTTAAATTCGGACATATCGAATCGAATAATGGCATTTTCATCCTGAAAAAGAAATTCAGCCAAGCTTTTGGCTAATTCTGTTTTTCCGGTTCCTGTTGGTCCTAAAAAAAAGAATGAAGCAATAGGCTGTCCTGCCTTACTTAGTCCTGATCTGGATTCTAAAATGGAACCTGAAACCGTTGCGATGCAATGATCCTGACCAATAACTCTGCGGCTTAAAACTTCCTCAATGTTATTTAGCTTTTGTTTTTCTTCTTCCTTTAATTTTCCCGCCGGAATCCCTGTCTTTTGGGCAATTATAAGCGATAAATCAAAAGGCTCAATATGAATACGTTTGTCTAATGCTGTTTCTTCAAGAATCGTTATCAGATTCTCAATATGTTTAATGACAGCTTCAGAAGTTTCTAAAACTTTTGTCTCGTTTTGATCATCCACCAGCATTAAAAATGTGGTTTTATTGATTAAATCCGTTAGAAACCAATTGCTCTCTTTTATGAGTTGTTCTTCGGATAAGTTGTTGTCATTTTGTTTTAAAAGAAATAATTTATCCAGAATAGATTTTTTTTCTTTTAAAAAAGTTTCACCTGAAGTTTTCAAAACTGACATAGTATGATCAATCAGGTTGATTGCAGATTCAGGTAAGCTTTTTTCTTTTAAGTATCTTCTGGATAATCGTATAGATTCACTAATTGTCTCATCATCTATTTGTATTTTATGATGTTCCTGATACGTTTTAATAGATTCCCGAATCATTCGGAATAAAGTTTCATCGTTTGATTCTTCTAACTTTACAATTTCAAACATCCCCGAAAGTCCCTGTTCCTTTTCAATTCTTTTGGAGTATTCATCAATTGTAGAAGTTGCAATAATATTCAACCCTTTGGATAATTCACCTTTTAAAACATTCGATACGCCGGAATCTCCACCATTTTTATCTAATAAAGTATGGATTTCTTCAATGATAAGAATGGCTTTAGGAAATTGTCTTAATTCCTGAATACAATTTTTTAAACGATCTTCAATCTCGCCTTTGTAAGAAGCGCCGGCGATTAAGGAAGATAAATCCAATTCAAAAAGTTGTACTTTATTTAAAACATCAGGGACCTGATTGGCAATTACATTTTGAACCAGTGTATCAATTAATATCGATTTTCCAATACCGCGATCACCAATCAATAATACATTGGGTTTAGAAAACCGGCACAGAATTTCTTTTATGGTGTTTAATTCGGTTTCGCGTCCGATAGCCAGTATCCTTTTGCTCTTCTTTTCAAGATTTTTATGAATGCAATATTTACCTAAAAAGCCTTTTTTTACTTCTTGCTTTCCAATATTCTCATTTTGTGGAATAGCTATCTGATCTTCCAGTAATTCGTTTCGCGAAATCGGATAGGTTTTCATTTGGTCAAAATTAAAACCAACTCCCGGAGAACTTAATGCTACGGCAATCGAATAAAGACTAATTTCGCCTTCATTTAAAACTATTCGAACCGATTCTGCTTCTTTTATAATTTCATCAATCAAATCACTGGGTTCAGCATCAAGAATATTTGTTGTCTTTGGCTCCTCTTCCATACGAACTTCAGCCCATTCATCAAGATAATAAACGTCTTTGCCCATTGCTTCAAGGCGTTTTAAAAGGGATAAATCCCTGTTTAAAATTGCTTTTAGTAAATGCGATGCAGAGTAAAATTTGTTTGAGTTGTTTTTTGCAATTTTTTTTGCAATTTCTAATGCGCTGAGTAATTCAGCACTGAAAATGTTTTTTTCTTCTTCCATACTTTTTTAATCTTTAGACCAGATCAAGTATTTTTTAACTTTATAGCTAATATTAAATCCTTTAATACAATTATTTTGTTTGTCTTTATTAAGACGTATTGATTCAATCTTTATTTTTTTACCCTTGATAGCCGCACATAGTTCAGAAAAAGTCAATAAATCACTATCATTTTTTACAATAGGAATATCCAGATCATCGCATAAATAATCTGAAAAATCATCTTTCACTTTGCTTCCTTCAGCAACCTTATTCAGTAAAATTTCAAATTGATCTTCAGATATTTTTGGAGCCTTTTTAATTGGAATTATACTGTCTTTTTGTGTTTTGGTTTTAGGGGCGACCGGAACATATTGCAGCATATCTTCTAAAGGATCTTTTTTTGCAGAGCCTCTTGGTAATGAAAAAGCTTCTGATTTTTTTTCATATTCATAAGAAGTTATATCAAGAGGATTTGTCTTTTTTATGACTCTTGGATGAACATAGATTACCATCTTTGCAACCTTACTAAAGTTACCGTTTACAACAAGTGTAATAGTTTTTTCTCCGGGAGTTGAAAAAGTATAAACAGGATTGGATGAGGTATCATCGATCCCTTTGTTTTCACCAAAAGCCCATTCCCAGGTTTTTGCTTCGTCAGATATGGAATTGAAATAGGTAGGCTGACCTACTGTGATAATTTTTGAGGTGATAATTTTAGGAGATCCTGATTTATCCGTTCCATACTTATCACTAATTACGATTTCTTTATTATGAATGCAGTCGCCATTTATAGTTAAGGTTACTAGATATTTTCCGGGATTTTTGTAAACATGAAAAGTATGCTTTCTTATATCTGGTTCAGTGCCATCTCCGAAATCCCATTTCCATGATTTTGTGTTAGGTGTTTTATCATAAAATTCAATAGATTCCTCGGTTTGTGAATGTTCTGAGAAAACATAAAATTTTACATCTTCGCAGTCAACATGATTAAAAAATTGAATCAAAAAATAAATAATTCCAATTAATAATACGATTACAAAGAAAAATATAACCCTGATGTCAATATTTTTTTTATTCATTTTTCTTTTAATGATTAAGTAAGATATTTTTTATAAACATGCTGGCAAAAATAGCTTTTATTATTTTATAAATGTAAAATATTTACTATAAAAATTTATAAAATTTATTAGGATTCTTACAAAATAATTTCTTACGTTTGCGACCTAAATATTTGTGAAAGTAAAAATTTTCATAATAAAAATCTCTGGCTATAAATACCACAAAAGTTAGTTTCGAGATGTTATTAAATTGTCCGATGGATAATCGTAATCTATTTGCTATTTGTGTAATGGCATAAAACAATAAATATTTTTATGAAGAGAATGTTTTTATTAATGCTAATGATGCAGTTGAGTATTGACTGCAATAGTCAGAAATATATTTCTCAAGTCCCTTTTAAATATGATTATTCTTTGGAAACATTGAAAAAGCAGGCTAAGATGGAAGAAATAGTTTTAAATGATCAAACAGTTATAAATGATAATTCAGAAAATTTAAGTGATGCTGTTTTAGCATTAAAAGAAAAATATTCAATAGTTCTGGGAGTAATGCCAAATAAGATTACGAATTACAAATTATATTCATACATAGATCCCTGGATGAACACACCGTATCAGGAAAAGAGTTTTTCCAATAAAGGAATAGATTGTTCTTATTTTTTACAGTCTTTATACAGCGATGTATATAAAGTCACACTTCCTAAAGACCCTGCAGGAATGTGGAAATCGAAGTCAATACAGATTTTTACGGGACGGAGTTTTTTAGCTGAAGGTGATTTGGTTTTCTTTAGATATGATAAGGATCATCCCATTTCTGATGTTGGTTTGTACTTGCATAATGACAGAATTTTGGCCTGTACAAATAAAGGTTTGGCTATATATAATTTTAATGACGAATATTTTCAGTTACGATACATAGGAGCAGGAAGAATCAATGAAGACACAAAGAAAAAATAATAGAAGTCTTACCGATCTTGCTGAGGAAATTGAAAATATTTCTGATGATATAAGAGCTGAAGTTGTTGCCAATGAACTTCTTCAAAGTGAAAGTATTTTTCATGATGAAATATCAATTTCTAATCAGGGGCAATTCTCAAGAGCATATAGAAGTGATATTTTGGGAGCAGCTGTTTCTGATGACAATTACGACAGAAAGGAATTTCTGAACATATTATTATCTAGGGATAGTATTTATGATTCGCTTCCGGAAGGATTTATCCATAGCTTAAAAGAAAATAATGCTGATAAATCTGTAAAACAGATGATTAGAGAGCATAAGCATCAGAAGAAACAGGAAAATGAGGCACGTAATTTTTTTGCTCCTTTTGAGAATGAAATTTTTAATTACAAAACGAAAATTGAGGGTGTTGAAAGAGATTTTTTATACAAACTTAATGCAAGTAAGCCATTAGATTTCTTTTATGATTTTTGGGGTTTGCCCCGTGTCTATCCGGCAGTTTTGGTGTCAAAATTTATTCAGCTTTTGCCATACGCTTATAAAATAGTTGGAGATATTGATTTGGCTTGCAGGTGTTTGTCAAGTATTATAGAAGAAAAAGTACATTATGAAACCACAACTTCTAAAGAATACAGTGACGAAAGTGAACAGATCAGATTAGGAGAAAACAGATTGGGAGTAGATTTTATTAGTGGAAAAAATTACATGGATTATTCAATGAATTTGACCATAGAAATAGGACCCATAATTAATAAGCCTTTTTATAAGTATATAAATGAGGGAGATATAAAAATTTTTATAGATTGTTTTTGCGAACATTTTTTTCCAATGGAAGTTGAGGTCAAAATAATGGTATTGATAGATCAGGAAACTGAAGAGTTTAATTTTAATAAACAGCCTGTGTTGGGCTATACAACGCGAATTTAGAAATGGTAAAAAAGCATTTAGGAGCACTTATTGATGTCAGGCTCATTGTATTTTTAGTTGTAATTATTGCACTTAGCGTCATTCTTACAATGGTATTTAGTGATAAAATAAAAGATTTTGCAGTAACACACAAAAAGAAATTTTATATCTATATCTTTTCATTTGTACTTATTTATGCCTTAGTTGCTTTTTTAGGCTATAATAAATTATTTACTGAAATATCAGATGAGTTTCTTTTTTATCAGATTGCTTCCTTATTGTTCGGAACGCTTCATGTTTATTTATACAGGGTATATTTTGATGAATTCAATCAAAAATTAATTACCAATGAATTGCTGTTCTCCTTTTTAATTACGCTTTATTCATCTGTGTTATTTATAATTATCTATACCGCATTAAATGGTCTTGGATTGACTTTTTTAATGTGTTCCCATTTTCTTGTATTTATAGTTCCTACAGGAGTTTATGCCGTGTTTAACTATATGCTGCAGATACCTCCAAAAGAATATGTTACTTGGAGAATACCAGAAAGGGAAAATCCATTTCCGGTTGTTGAAGATGTCGAAATGAAAGATCTATTACTGATTACTTTATTAATTGAAAAGAAAGTAGATAGCGATACTTACACTTCTCTTAGATCAAAAGGACCGGTAAGAATTGATTTTGGAGCATTATTTTACCATACTGTTTCAGGATATAACGCTCACAATGCTGAGAGTAAGATAGATTTGAAACAGAATGGAGAAAACTGTAACTGGGTATTTTTTCTACAGCCAAAATGGTATCAGCCAGCCAGATATGTTGATGCTAAATATACATTAGGTATGAATGGTATCACAGAAAACTCAGTAATTATTTGTAAAAGACAGAAAGAAAAAAAGGTTGAGTTAAATAAAAAAGATAAAGTTAAAGATCCGGATTTTGTATACGGCACAAAAGCAGAAATGAATTAATAAGCAATCTTTAAATTATCTGTATCCATGTATTATGTAAATGAATCTGAGGTTCCGTCACGCAGTAAACACTTAACTTATAAAATAAGAAAAGGTGATACACTCGAAAGTGTAGCTAAGGTACTTGAAATAGAAGCTCAGGAGCTTAGACGATACCATAATATATATTGTGAAATTTCAGATTTAATAGAAGCTGATTTTAAAAGCCATTTAGAGTTTTTGATTCTGGCACCAGTGAAAAGTGCAGGTGATGTAGTTGAGAAAAAGCCAAGAAAAATTAGTTTAGGAAAAGATTATAAATTGCCTTTTCTACCTAACGGAATAAGTAAAGAATATAAAGTAGAATACACAACGGAAGTTGGTGATCAGATTGATACAATTGAAATGAAGGTAGATGTTAAATGGCTTGCATCTGATAAAAATAAATTTCATCTGTTTGAGATAAGCAGGGAATCTATTTATATTAATAATGAAATACCGGATACTATTATGGATGAGCTTGCAGCAAAAACAGCAGCAGTTTTATATCCATTGAAGATTGTGGTTGATGAATTTGGTAAATGGATTGATCTTCATAATTATAGTGAAATAGTAAGCCGTTGGAAAGATGTAAAAACAGAAATTCTGGATTATTATGAAGGTGAAGTAACTCAGATTTATATTGACCATACGGAGAATGCATTAGAAAATATAGATACATTATTAAAGTCGCTGGCTTCGGATTATTTTTTAAGAGCCTTTTTCAATGGTATACATATAAGTTACACATCTGATTATGCATTTAAAAATGATGTTTCCTTTCCGTTAGAAAAAGATGAGGAATCGCTATTTAAAGTAGAACAAACGATTGATCCTTTTTTAGATGATTTTTATTTGGTGAAAGTCGAACAAAAAGGAAATTATAAAGACGGTGAATCTGAAGCAAGTTTCGGATATGATCCAAGAAAAGGATATTATAATGCAACATATTTTTTAGACAAAGATTTCTATTGGATTGAAAAAATAAAAATAGAATGCAGTATTGATTATGATGATCCAATAAAGATTTTAATATCGGTAGAATCTTTCGAAAAACGAAAAGAAGTAAATTGATAATTAAATATAATAAAACATTAGAGAATATAACAGGTAAAGGAATTAAGAATACGTTTAATATTTTAAAAGTTAAAGCCATGAGTGAGAAACACCTAGTAGTACAAGGCGCTACATTAAAATGTAAGTTTAGTGTTGAACCAAAAAAAGATGCACTAAAGGTAAAATCTCAGGAGAAACATTATGCAAATGATAAAGATGCAGCAAATAAACTCATTGCAACCGACAAAGAAATTGGACAAACGCTTGAGAAAAATACTTTTGGTAAATGTAAAATGCAGCCTAACGGTAGTGGAGATTACTTACCTTGCCAGGCAACTATTACCAAATGGAGCGGGTTTTATGATAAAGTTACTTTAAGTAATAAAGGAAAAATACTACTTGAAGATAGCAAAGCAACTTGTCCAATTGGAGGGCCGGACTGTATAGAAGTAGATAAACACGGGCAGAAAGCAGAGGCAGGTAAAGAAGATGCAAAAAAAGCAAAACCTCAGGTAAGCAATCAGATAAACCCTTTGGTTAATACAGTTGAATTTCAGGAGAGTTTAGAAGAGAGTGATTCTATTTGTAAATAAAATAAAATAGTATGTCAGATTTTAAAATAATTGGAAATCCAGACCCTGTTGTAGGTAAGGAAGAATTCTATTCAGTAAATGATTTTTTACCGAATGTTTTGCCTTTCCAAAACTCTGCTTCTAATGCAAATAATCATTTTGAGCAGCCAGTTAAATGGGAAGTATATGTGCTTGAAAATGGAAGATGGCGCAAAACAAAAGAGAATGACAAAACAGGAAAAAAAATATCGTATACCTTCTTTCAGAAAAGTTTAGATAGAAAAGGCATCCGTATTTTGGCAAGAAGAGGAGATGAAATAGCACGTCTTAATATAAAATCACATCCAGCCGAAAATCCAAAAATAGATAGTATAGAATTACTGGATAAAAACGGTAAAAAGCCTGAAAAATCTTTATCGTATGGACAAACGCTTAAAGCGAGGGTTCACTGCCTGCACATGGAGAAACGTAAAATAAATGTTACACTTTGGGAGGATGATGCAGATGGCGGGGGACACGATAAGGCAAACACAAAAAATATATTACAAATACTTCCGGGTATTGTTAAAAATGGAAAAGCTGATGTGAATTTTCTATTAAGACCCAGTTTTGCCAAAACTGCAAAAAAGAGTAAGGATGAAGGCAAAGTACATGAATATTATGTAACAACCGATTTTAACAACGGAAAAATTGCAAGTAACAATGTTGATGTAAATGATCTGGAAGTACCTGTAGCACCATATAAGAGGAAAATACCTGTACAACAGCCTGCACAGCCCAAAACAGCTGTACAAAAACCTGTACAGGAAAAGGCCAATACATCAGGATCTTCCGCACAAGTACCAAAAGCGAAGGCAGAAATTACGAATGTACATCTTACAGATACTGCCGGGCATAAAATACAAGGAGCTTTTAAGGAAAAGCAAATCAAGGTTTGGATAGATTCTAATGGACTGATTGGTAAAGAAATCCGCCTAAAATTATATGATGAAGACGGGATTTCAGATGATGAATTATTCAATGATAAATTCATTATTAGGTCAAACATATATTCTGTAGTCATACCTCTTAATAAAATCCCAAGAAGTAAAGGGGGAAATTATTGGGGAGAAGGTGCAGAGCAGGAAGTATATGCCGATGTTGAAGTAATACAAACTAAACAAACTAAACCAAGTAAAATTGTTAATGTTGATGCTACTGTGTTTAAGCCAGATCCAATTGAAGTGACTAATAAGGTTGCGAAGGTTGGTAGCGGAAGTGGTAATGAAGGGAAAAATTGTGGAGAGAAATTTTGTATAAAAATAGGATCTCCAAATAGTGAACTTATAAGAGAAATAAATATTCGTTTAGCGGGATTTGGTGGGAATGTACCTACTGATAAGTTTACAGATCGTACTGAAAAAATGATCAAACAATTTCAGCGAGATTATATGAAAGTTCCTGAAACTGGTAAAGTCTGTGGTAATGTTTTAAAAGCTATTGATGAATTTCAAAAAAAATATCCTATAAATTTTGAGGAGATAAAATGTAAATGTGGTACTTGTACTGGGTATGGCAATGGAAGAAATTTAGATGAATATCAGAATAGTTCTGTTTTAGAACCATACAGAAAATATGAGTATCCAGGAATTCACAGAAGCTTAGTTTGTGCTTATCGGGCTTCTATTTTTTACATTAATAGACATAAACATTTAGATTATAAAACAAAATGGATAGATTCTGGCTATAGATGTCACAATCACCCCATTTACTTATCTACAAAAACGACAAATCATTGTGGAAAAGCTTTAGATATTCATTATAACTTTATAAGTACCGGACAAAGAGCAAGAACTATTCAAGATGTTGAAAGAATACGTGAGAAAATTTTTAATAAATATTTAGGAGCGAAATGGGACTGGAAACCTGGTCAAAATGATATTTTTAATTTAGAATCAACTGAGAAAGGCGCAGTATCATGGGTTCATGTTGATGTAAGAGAGTTTTCTCAAAAATATTTAAAAACTGAATACTTCATAAAGACTTTAAGTCAACTAGATGGTAAAAGTATAGTGCAATTGGCAAAGGATTTAGGTTTTAAAGATACTTGTAATTGTTTAGGAGGATCCAAGAATAATGAGCAAAATAAAAGTACTGTCAGCAAATATAAATGGGCACACAGTGAATTTGGAAATTTAATTGCGAACCATGAATCAGGCAATAATTACAATAAATGCAATCAAACTAAAGGAGGATTAAAGGTCATAGATAATGTGAAAGTAGTAGATCTTACTATTAAAGAGATTCAAGATAAACAAGAAAATAGAGATGTTTTTGCTGTAGGTAGATATCAATTAATACCAATTACTCTAAATGATGCAATTACTCGTTTATCTTTAGATATAAATCTTAAATTAAATGAAGAAATGCAAGATAAAATTTTCGATGAATATCTGATTAAACTTAAGAGACCTAAAATTATTGCATATCTTGAAAAAAGTGGAGAAGTAGAAGATGCAATGTATGATTCGGCAAAAGAATGGGCGAGTATAGGTGTAGAGGAAGGAAAACGTATAAGTGATGAAACAGTTAAAAAAGAAGGAAAGACTATCATTGTTAAAAGATATGCTAAAGGAGGAGAATCATATTATGCGGGCGATGGTCTAAACGAAGCACATATCAGTCCTGAGCAAATAAAAGAAACATTAATAAATTCAAAAAATGCAAACAAATAAAAAAATTATAACTTCTATTCTATTATTGTCAATATTTATAATAGGATGTAAAAAGAGTGAGCCCAAAATAGAAATAACATCTATTAATGATACTACTAAAATTGTACAGAAAAAAGAAGTTGTTTCAGCTCCATTAAATGAACGAAATAGGTATACTAATGAATCATTTGTGATAAGTTGTGGCTCAGGCTGTGCAATGAATTACGCGCCAGAGGATGTAACAAAACAAGATAAGACAATAAAAGTAAAATTTAATGTAAAAATGTATATTAATGAAGCATTGTCAGATACTTATTATGAAACTTATATTTTTTATTATGATAATGACAATAAATTAGATAATATAAAATTTGAAGGAAAAAGTGAAGATATTTTAAAAACACTTATGCCTGATGCTCAGGATTCTTTTAAAAATTTTGGAGCTATTATTAATAATGACCTTATTCCTAGTAATAATTTAAAGAATAGTTGCTTTCAAACGAGTAAAGTGAAATTACCTTATAATGAGGTGGTTGATATTAAAACAGTGAAATATAATCTTCTTAATTGTAATTCAATTAAAGGAATTGAAAAATACAATTGTGGAGAAAATAAGCTTAGATATTTATCGCTTCCAAATAAAGGGGATATTACTATTATTTTAGTGCCTCAAGATTGTGGAGATTTTAATTATAGATATTATTTAATAAGTGTTAAAAATAATATTGTCATAGGAGACTTATATGTTGAAGGAGAATGGTATGAACCAGAAAATTTTAATGAAAAAGAAGTAACATCATTTTCAATTGATGAAGGGTACAATATCATAGTAAAAACCATAAGCTCTAAATCTACTTTGAAAAATAGCTATATTTTAGAGAATGATGGAAAAATAGTTAAAAAGTCCTCATAAAATAAAAACCCCGATAACGCGGATTTGTAATCCGTGCCCACAAAGTAAATTGACAAAGTAAAAGGGAAAAAGAGAAAACGATAGAACATGATGACCTTGATAATCGGAATAGGCACGGATTGCAAATCCGCGCTATCTTGGGTACATTTTGATGTACGAGAATTCGAATCAATATACTTAGAAGATAAATGTTTTTGTAAAAATAAAGATGGGCTAAACGGAACAAGTACTGTTCAGCTTGCCAAAAAGTATGGATTTGAAAAAACATGTAATTGTTTTTCAAATGAAGAAGCTAAAAAGAATGAAAATCCAGAATCATCTTTTACTGGTAGTTGTGAAGATAAATTTAAGAAAGTAGCCCCAATTATTTTAGAACATGAAGGAGGGTATAAGAATGAACCATCTAAAGATAAAGGAGACCCAACTAACAGAGGAATTAGTTGGCCAATATGGGTTAAATATGCCAAATCAGATTTAAATGTTGAACCAACTGTCAATAATCAGAAAAATTTAACTTCTGAACAAGCAACAATAATTTACCGAAAAAGATATTGGGAGCCAAAAGGATATTGCGAGATAGAAGATCTTAAGATTGCATTAATGGTTTATGATTGGTCTATAACCTCTGGAGGTGCAATAAAGGAGATTCAAACATTATCAGTTAATGAATATTCACAAACAATCACTATAGATGGGGGAATGGGAAAAAATACAGTTAATGCAATAAATGAAGCTGCTAAACAAGGTGATTTATTGAATAAAATTGCAGAAATAAGAAGAAAATATTATAAAAAAGGAGCTGATCAGGGTTGGTTTTCCGATGATTATTCAAAAGGGTTAGATAATAGAGTGACTAAATGTTTAAATTATGAATTATAAAAATGTTTTAATAAGTTTAATTTTTATTGTTTTTTTTAATTGTAAAAATAATAACGATGTAATTGTAAAAAGTAAAGCTCCTGTTGAAGATAGTGATTCCGTAGTTGCTAAAAAGAAACAAAAAAAGTATGAGTTAAAATCTATTCTTGGTAAATGGACTTGGCAGTCGGAAGATAAATCTCAACAGTTTACTATTGATTTTATCAAATTTTCGAATGATTCCGTATATGCAAAGTATTGTGCTGTATATAATAATGGAGCTAAACTAGATTGCGATTTTGATGAAACAATTATTAATATACGAGGAATAGTAGAAAATAAAAAAAAATTAAAAGTTAAATTCAACAGTTTTTTTCATGCAAAGAATGGTTCAGCGGAGATTATAATAACAGATGATACCCAACTAAAATGGAAAATAATAGATTCTCCTAAAGGTGAATTCTACGCACCAAGTGAGTGTATACTAAAACCAAAAGCACTATTAAAAGTGGCTGATGATAAAAGTGTGAATTTACCTTTGGATTTTGAAGATTTAAAAAAATGTTCTCAAAATTGTAGTCAAATATATCCAAAATATACTTCAACTGAATTGCCAGATGTTGCTAAAATTGCTCTAGAAATTACGCAATATGAACCTGAAATAATTTACCTATTAAACAATGGTAATCTAAAATTTCAAACTTACATTGTTCAATACTCAGGAGATGCAATTTCCCAAACTTTAATTAACATTAAAAATGAGAAAGCAATTTCAAGTGAAAATATTGGTTATGAATTAGGTGCTGAAGATGAAAGCTATCAATCTTTTGTAATTAATGAAAAATTAAATATTGACGTTATAGATATTAATTATAAAACTAAATTAAAAAAGGTTTTAAATACTTTTAAAATCAATTCTGAAGGTATAATTATAAAAATAAAATAGATGAATCTATTAAATAAAAATAAGGTCATTGACGTATTGAAAAGAAAAGCCTCAGCTAAGCAAGAATGTGATGTTCTTGTTAGCTGGAGAAACTTTATAAAATAAGTTAGATGAAAAAAATAATATTTGGTTTATTGATATTAAACGTAATGCTATCATGTAAGTCACAAGATAGTAAAGAAGAATACATAGGTACATGGTTAGAGGTTCAAAAAAAAGATAATGAATTTGTCATTATAGATTGTGGTTATGAAGGAGAAAGTTTGAAAACTTCTAAGAATTCCATTTTTGAAAAAGGAGTAATGGAAGATCTAGATATGAAAATTGATCATATAAAAGAAGGTGAAGACGGAATAACTTTATTTACGGATAAATTAGAAAAGTCATATTATAAATTTCTATGGATTGATAAAGAGAAAGGCATATCTAAGTGGGAAATTAAATATAATGAATCTTCTAAAATTGTAAAATATTTTGTAAACAAGCTAAAAGTTAAAAGTGTAAAAGTAGTAAAAGGCTTGAAAGCAGATTGTGTTTCAAATGAAGACGTTGGAGATGTTGTTAATGATTCTTTAGTTATTGATGGTGGGAACAACATTATTTTAGTTGAAGATGATAATTGTATATCATTAAAAAATAAGAAAGGAGATCTGATTTTTGAAAGATGTTTTGATAATAGTATTGTCAAAATCAGACATGTAAAAGGCAAAGTAATACCCTTAACAATAATAAATGGTCAAAACTCAATAGATATCGATTTTTTTAGTAAAGGCAATGAATGGATTTCAAATTCTATAACGTATTATAAGAGTTCATCAAATGGAGAGGAGAAGAATACTAAACCGATAGCAGTATCTCTTAAAGAATTTGATTTTAATAATGTTGTAGAGCAATTTGGCGATGTAAATAATAAAGCTTTAACTTCTCTTGAAGACTTTAAAAATAAGGAAAAATTGAAAGAAATGGATGTTTACAAGATTGCTGACATATTAAAAGATAATCCAATTTCAAATCAGAATATTACTTTATATAATGATGCAGCATTTAACCTAATTGGAATGGAGAGTTTTAATGAAGCAAGAATAATCCTTCTTGAAATAGTTAATTTTTCTCCTGATAGAATTGTAGCCTATTTAAATTTGGGGGATGCTCAATGGGGATTTGATGAAAATGCTAAGAAATCCTATCAAAAATACATTTCGCTAATGAAATCCCAAGGTAAAGATTTAAATAAAATACCTAAACGAGTTTACGAGAGAATTAAATAAAATTGAAACTTTTTAAGTTTTTTTGAAAGAAAATGATATGTAGCGATACAATAAAGTCCTTTGACGTATTTAAAATAAAAGCATCAGCTAGCAAGAACTATAAGATATTGTTAGCTCAAGCAAAATCCGCATTATCAGGAGTAAACAGTTTCTGAATAGTGAATAGCTTGATTATTATATAATAAATATCATTTAGAAACTTCTTTAAAAGAAATATTGAAAAACAGCTATAGAATAAGAGGATTTCATGTAATGAAAAAAAGAAAACATACTTATGAGTGTTAATAAAACAAAAGATTGCAAATTAGTTTGAGCTTGAATTAGAACTGCTGTTAAAAAATAAATTTATTAAACGACATTACAAAATTATATGAAAATTGAAAATTTGGAAGACAATTCAGTTGTTAAAAGTAATAAGAAGAAGAAAATTATAATAACTATTATTTTAATGATAGTTATTAGCATTCTGTTAGGTTATATAAGCTATGCTGATACTAAATCCACTACTTCTGATTATGATAGAGATAAGCAGAAAATATTTACAATTAGTGAATATGATAAAATTAGTGAGAATTTTAAAAAAGTAATTCATCAATTGTTTTTACAAAATGATTATTTAAAAGAAGGAACGTATTTTTTTACTAAAATACCAAGTAGAGCAAATAAGGTAATTGCTTACGGGAATTTTTCTAATAAAAAGGAGTACAATGGAGTAGATGTTGCTCATGAAGATGGTTATATTAATGATGATATAGCGATAATTTTAGAGAAAAAGGATTTTAAAAGTAGTGCAATTTGTTTACTATCTGAAAATGGCGATATTCTATATTATAAAGAGTTTGAAGATGAATTGCCTACAATTAAGTCTTTTAAAAAAGGTGCTAAAATCTTTATGGATACCACTGTTTTGCAGAATGCACCATCTGATGGTATTTTAATATTTACTAATAATGAGAAAAGGGTATTGATATATGTTCCAGAGAAAAATATTTTTGAGATATTCTATCAATATACAAATGAAGATTTAAAGAATAGAGAAAGTGAAATGGAAGATGATTATGAAGAGGAAGTTGATTCTGTTAAAACTACAAATAATCTTAGAGAATCCGTAAATACTGTAAATGATAGTTTAGAAATAAAGTAATTTTTAACAACTTTATTATTTAAGGCTGCTTCTAAATGGATCTTTTTTTACATGAATATTAAATTTTTTTAAATAATACAAAATTCAAGATATATAATTAAAAATCGGTTTCAATGCCCGCAATTTACAATATTTAAACGCGATAGGGTGGATTTGTAATCAGTGCCCACAAAGTAAATTAACAAACTAATCAATTATTTTTTAGGATAAAGCTTGTATAAACAAAAAAATTAACCCAAAAAATCTTTAAAATAAATATTTTTAATGAACAATAACATAAGTAATTTAAATAATAGGTATAATGAAATTTAAGTATTTGATGCTCTTTTTGTTTTTCTCTTTCATAGAAAACTCAAATGGACAAAACATTTCGATTCAGGTTTTATCTGCAGTCGAAAAAGATAAAGTGATCGATAATGCTGAGGTAATGATTCAAAGAAATGGTGAATCATCTGCCAAAAAGCTAACTAACAGTCAAGGTAAAACTACGATAAACGGAGGTTTTCAGGATGATTCGAATACGTTATTGATTATTAAAAAAGACAATTATTCCAGTCTTGTAGTAAAGTGTCCTTGTAATGATTTGACATACGCTTTAAGTCCGGTTATGAAAAACTTAGACGGGATGAGAATTGTTTTGAATTGGGGAAAATATCCGTCTGATTTAGATTCACATTTGAGTTTTCCTGGAAATCATATCTTTTTTCAACGAAAGGAAGGAAGTCTGGCAAATCTGGACGTAGATGATACCGATAGTTATGGTCCTGAAACCATTACAATTGAAAATAAAAAATTTGGAGAAACCTACCATTATTTCGTCCATGACTATTCCAATAAAAAAGATCCGGATTCTTTTCAACTATCTGCAAGCGGAGCAAAAGTATTTGTTTACGTAGGACAGTCGTTGGTAAAAACGTATTACATCCCAAAAAATAAAAAGGGGAATGTCTGGAATTTATTCAAGATAAATGAGAATGGAGAAATTATAGATATAAACAATATCATTTCAAAAACGGAGCAGGAAGTGGGAATTGAATTTTCTAATCATGGAGCACAATCAGAAGAATATGTATCTAATGATGACAAAAAAACAGCACTTGTTTTAAACAAAAAAGGAGATTTAGCCTATCAGGCTAAAGATGTTGATGCAGCTTTAAATTTTTATAAGCAAGCAATAGAATACAATCCTGTTTTTGGACAGGCATATGGAAACCTGGGACTTATGTACATTAAAAAAGGATATAAGGCAGAAGCCATTTACGCAAACAGAAAGGCAATAACATTTGCTGCAGGTAATTCTATAAATACAACTAAAGCCAGCGCGTACTATAATATCGCTAAGATTTTCGAAAACGATAATGACTTGGAAGAAGCTTTAAATTATTACAAGTTAGCGAAAGAATTTAAAGAGAATACGGTTTATGATAATGCGATAGGTAGAGTTCAAAATAAAATGATAAGATAATAAACGAATTTCGGTTCAATAAAAACAAATCAAAATATGATAGAAAAATTAAGTCATTTTCCCGTAAACTGGATTGACGGTATGAAAATAAATAAAAGTCATTTTTTGTCCATGCAGGATAATGTATCTGAATTGGTAAACGATGCAATAGGTATTCATACTACACCTATGAGCTATGGATTGCTGGATTCCGGAAATCAAAACAAGGAATCGACAAAAATTACCCTCGGAATTGACAACCACAAATTACTACGCGTTCGTGTTGAAGAGTGTCATGCCATTACCCCAAATGGTTCGAGAATTGAAATCAGTAAAAGCAATACGGATACATTAGATCTTCAGGTGCCGTATCCGGAAGATACTTATGAAAGAAAAGATGGGGAGCAATTGGTATTGTTAGCGTGTATATCGGTTAATTCTAAAAAAAGAATTCCATTTGGTGAACCAGATCCGGAGGAAGTTCCACCGAGATATCCTTACACTCAACCCGAATATAAACTTCACCTGATTAAAGCCGAAGAATTTCGTTCAGGCATAGGGTATGGCGGATTTTATTTGGCAATTGGTAAAGTTTTAGTGGGGGATACTACCATTCTGGATGAGGATTATATTCCGGCATCGATTACGGTAGCCTGTCATCCAAAATTGGTAGACATGCATGCACAAATTGCACGCGCTTTTGGACAGATAGAAATTTATTCGGTACAGATTTCCCAAAAAATTAATCGCATCCAGCAGTCAGGTATTTTGGCTCAGACCGTAATTCAGTTAACAGATAATACAAGTTATTATTTAGGAAATTGTCTTACTCAGTTCCGTTGGTTTTCATTGCATCAGCATCCTGCGGCAATGTTAAGTACGGTTGTTTCATTTGCCAGAGTCATCAAAAATTTTATTGATTCAAAATCGGGAGCCGGTAAAGAGGAACTGCTCAATTATTTTGCTGAATGGTGTGATTTGTCTCAAGGAGATTTAGAAACACTTTTTGCATCGCTTATTAATTCTGGATATGACCATGTACATATAGATAAGACAGCTGCGCTCACAATGAATTTCCTGGTCAAAATAGAGAAGTTATACGAAACGCTGAATAAGCTGGACTACATAGGCAAGAAAAAAGAAAATATTGAATTATTTGTTGCCGAAACAGATCAAAAAGATATTGTTCACACAGCCAAACGACACGGATTCTTCATAAAAGATTAAAAATTATAATAGTAATATAAATTATGGAAGTATTAAACAAACAAGAACGCCAGAAAGCATTTATCGCTTTTTTAATTGCCTTTATCCTGACTTTTTCAGTGATGCTGATTGCTGTATCCTTTAATTTTTATATGCCTAAGGCAGAGAATAAATTGCTTAAGGCAGAAAATGAAATGATGAAAAGAGAATATGATTATCAAACTAATTTTTCAGTAAAAATTGATAGCATAAGAATGACAATCGATTCAATTAATTCGCCAAAAGTAGACAACGATTTTCAGCAGCGTCTGGCAAATGTTATGATTGCCAATATGTATCAGAAAATACCAAAAGATACCACAGATAATAAAAAATTATACAACAATGTAATTCTGGCCTATAAGAATATCATTGATTATAAAAAACAAATTAGAAGCCTTACACATAATTCACATCTTATAGATAGTTTGAACCAGTCGGCAAAAACATACAAGGAAGAGTTGGAAAAAGTAAGCAGGGATTTGGATGTCTGTCGCCAGATTTATCAAAATCAATAATAAGAATTAGAGTAAAAAGAATTAATAAAATAATCATTTAAAATTTAAAATTATGTTATCAAACTATGGAATTGGGGGTAATGAAGTAAAATTAGATGCTGATGAAGCAATCGTTGCAATCCCACAAAACAGAACACTTGTTGCTCAAAAACTAACTGTAGATGCGCCTGTTAAACCAGAATTAGTAGAAGGAATAACAAGCATTGAAAAAGCATTTGAACACTTTAAGCCTGAGGTAAAAGTAAATTTTGAAACGGCTGATGGAGCAACTAAAGTTGAAGCTTTGAATTTTAAAAATTTAGGCGATTTTGGTGTAAAAGGAATTACTTCTCAAAGTAGTTTTTTATCTGATTTGGAAACAGAAAAAGATCAATATCAAAAAATCATTCGTCAGTTAAAGTCAAATAAAATTTTGAAAACTGCCTTAGAAGATGGTGAAGCAAAACAAGCATTGCTGGAAAGTCTTGGGACATTGATTAATGAGTTAAAAGAAAATAATAAGAATTAAAAAAAACAAGAAACATGGCAAAGCAAGACATATATCAGAATGGTGAAACAGATACTTTAGTATTAGAACGTAAAGTATCAGGTGGTTCAATTGAAAAAAATGTTGAAAAACTGGCAAAATATGGCGGGTTTGATTTATTGGAAATGTCAATTGAAGGTATCCAAAATCTTAATCCGGAAAGAAAAGCAAGAAGAAAAATTTTTCTTGGTGAGGTTAATAAAGCAAAAGAAAGAGAAACACTTAGAAAGACATTGGAGCTTTGGGTTTCGGTTTTAAGTAATAATGAAGCTTTGACCGATATGGTGGCACAAAGTGAAGACAAATGCAAAGAGTCGGAAGCATTATTAAAAAAGAATCTGGTTAAAGCTGTTGCCGATACAAGAGAAATCGAGGCAGCTTACAGAACAGTTGCCATGTTTTTTAAAAACACTGAAACTGATAAGGTAAAAAACGTTACGATTGTAAATGCTGACTTAGAACAATTAAAAGATCTTGACAACACTCGTTTTATCGATGCAATTCATTCTGAATTAGTAGATAATTATGATCGTTTAGACTTGAAAAACAATTATGGTATTTTGGTTATTCCAGGATATTTAGGTTCTAATAAAGTAATTGAAAAATGGGCAAAGATTGCACATGAAAACAAAGTAATGCTAGTTACTGATTTTGAACATCTTGATGAACCGGATGATGTAATGGAAATGTTCGATGCGGCTGCTTTAACAGGTGGTGATGTGTATCGTTCAAACGTAATCATGACTTGTAACTGGTTAGTAGGACGTGGAAGATTTGACCAGATTGGTGAAAATGATGATTTACACATCGCTCCATCTGCAGCACTTGCCGGAAAAATTTATAAAACATTGATGTCACAAGTTACTGCCGGTAAAAAGTTTGGAGGTATTAATGAAGTTGACGGAGTTAAATTTGATCTTAAGAAAAGCGAAATCGCAAACCTTGAAAACTTAGGATTAGTTCCAATGGTAAATGAATACGGAAAAGTAATGGCTTTTTCTGCTAAAACATTATTTAGTGGAGATAATTTAGGATTACAAACCTATTCTGTAGTTCGTGTTTTTGATTATGTTACCAAAGTATTAATGGATTTCCTTAACCGTCGTGCTTTCGAAAACTTTACAGCAAAAACGCGTAAAGAAATTATGAATCAGATTGTTGCTTTCCTTGACGGAATTACCGGTCCTGATAAACTAATTGAGAATTTTGAGATTCGCAGATTCGAACAAGATCCAATTCAGAAAGACAGAATTTATATGGACATTCATATGAAGCCTTATTTTCCGGCAAAAAATTTCCTTATAAAAATGGATGGTCATAAAGGAGATGACGGAACAGAGTGGGATACGGATTACGAACAAAAATAATTGTATTTCAGAAATCTAATAAAAAAGGAAGCATTTTAAAATATGTTTCCTTTTTTAAACAAAATATTGATCTTTTGAATGGTCAAACCAAATAATTCAAATTTATGAGTGTACTTAGGGTTCTATTTTTAATCGTTTTGTTTACAATTTCAAATCCGGTTAAAGCTCAAAAAGCAATTTCAGTAGGTAATTTAAATTGTCCGATTTCACAAAATGACTTGTTACTTTCAGGTAAACTTTTTGCTAGTGCACCGCCAATTTTGTTAAGAGTTTTTAATGAACAATATGAATATGCTGTGATGCAGCTTGGTAAAAGAAAAAGTAGCCTGTTTTTGTATTTTAAAATCTTCACAGATAATGTTTGTGTAAAACAGGAGCAGCCGTTAGAACTTTATTTCAAAAATGGAGATATGTATATTTTAAAAAATTCATTTACGGTAAACTGCGACGGAACAGCTGTAGTTGAACTTACGGGGAATGATATAAAAAAACTAAATGGCAATACTATTAATACTATAAAATTTTTCACGCTAAAAAAAGATTATGAATTTAGTCCGAGTGAGGCTGATAATCAGAATTTAAAAACTTATCTGAATTGCTTAAAAGTCTACAAGATTAGGAAAAAATAAAATTCTTTTTAAAATAAAATTAAAGTATAATTTATCTCTTAAATATCTAAATATGCCATTTCCGGAATTAAATCTTTCATTAGGACTTACAGACAACAAAGGTTCTGTTTTTTACGCAGGCAGTGGAGAGGGTGATGTTGTTGTCAGAACAGATTCAGCTTTAAAACAACATACTATTAACATCATAATTTCAGAGCAGGAGGTAGGGACAGTAAACTTAAAAACATTTTTTAAAAGTTCAGAAATACCTGTTGAAATTGAGGTTCCGACTTACCAAATGATTGTTACCGATGATAAAACGAATGAAAAGGAAATATATAAAGTTACCCGTGATACCTATTTTTTTAAAGAGAAAGTAACCAAAAAAGGAGTCTGGAGTTTTTTAGGACTAAAATTTTTAGCACCTAAAAATTTCCTTTTCGAAAATATTCCTTTTGAACCTTTAAAAGAGGAAATTGAAACGTTTGATATTTCTAAATACAGAAAGTTAAATGAGGAAGAACTGAATTATACCTTCCAAAAAGAAAAGCAAAACATTCAGGTTTTTGCTGGTGATATAAATACACTGAAAATTGAAAAAGGAACCAGCTATTTTATTATTGTAGATGAAAATAAGGGCAAGCGTTTTATAGGTGATATCTTGTATCGTGAGAAATTTTTAAAACTTACTCCAAAAGTAGTTCTGAATATTATTAAGAGAAAAAATGTTTCAAAGGCTATAGAAACAAAAGGTGATGGAAAAACGGATAGAGTAATTTATATTTAAAAATAATATATGAAAGGAGCTTTCTATAAACTGCCTATTGACTTTAATGCCATCATTCAGAAAAAAGAATTAGAAAAAACATCTATTGAACACTCTATTGCCCAACAGATAATTTTATTAGCAACAACAACATTTGGAGAGTGCAAATTTGATGAAACTTTTGGCTCTAAAATCTGGGAAATAGATTTTGATTTGCTGATGAATGAAAATACCTTAAAAGAGATAATTTCTAAGACAATGAAGCAGTCTTTGGTTTTTCATGAAGGCAGAATCAAGCTTAATGAACTGAGAGTGGAATTGTCAGAAGAAATGTTTTTTGTGGATAATGTAAGCAGAGCAAAAAAACGTGTCGATATTATTATGGATGCCACCATAAAAAGTACAAATAGGAATTTTGATTTCAGGGGATATTTTTTTGTTGGACCATTATCATATAAGTGATTGACAATGAGTTTAATAAAATAAAAAATATAAAAATTATATTTTGTAAATAAAACTTTATTAAAAAATATTATATTGTAAGAATATTTTTTATATATTTGACACATGAATAAATAAATTAATAATTAAAAATTTTTATTATGTCGTTTTTAACATCGTTATCAGTAGCCGGAAAGGACTACAAAGTATTAAATGTGAGTTATGATTTAGCTCAGGAAACTGATGCTTCAGGGCGTCCATCTACCGTAACACGTGGAGGAAGAATTATGCTGGAAGTAGAGTCAACTGGAAGTACTGAATTGTTTGAATGGATGACCAATAATTTCGAAAGAAAAGATGGTTCTGTAAAATTCGTCAAGCGTGATTCTAATGCTACTTTAAAAGAGCTAAAGTTTACAGAAGCTTACATGGTTAAGTACAAAGAAAACTTTGATCATAACAGTGACACTCCTTTAACGGAGACTTTTATGATTTCTGCTCGAAAAATTTCGATGGGCGGAGGAGAGTTTGATAATGCCTGGGTTTAATTCTTAGGACTTCATCAAACTTGATTAAGCTTGAAACTATTAAGGGAAGTCCGTTAACAGGACTTCCTTTTTTGTTTAATTTTTTAAAAATGTCTAAATCTTTTAAAGTTGGTATTAAATTTTAATACTTCTTTTTTAACAACCTAATAAATCTACAGATGAGTTTTTTATCCAAATTACATATAGACGGAGAAGAGTATAATGTGCTTGAATTTAATGTTAGTTTTAAGCAGGAAATAGATAATACAAGTAAACCTACCGGAAATGCTAAAGGAGGTATCATAAAAATGATAATCGAAGCAACCCAAAATAGTCATTTTTTAGCCTGGATGTTAAATGGTGATTTAACCAAAGACGGTAAAATCATTTTTTACAGACGTGATGCCCTGAGTAAAATGAAAGAATTAAAATTTGTCAAAGCATTTTGTATTGGTTATGAAGAGCAATTTACAAGCACAACAGAAGTTCCAATGAAAATCACAATGGAATTAGTAGCTAAGGAATTGACTTTTGGCGATGCTAAATTTTCAAATAACTGGATTGCTTTAGATTAAAATTTCAAGTCTAACTAAAAACAAGAACATATTATTATGGCACATTTCTCTGAACAGGTTCATATCACTATAGGAAGTTTTACTCAAAATATTGTTTATCATGATTTGGAACTATCACAAAAGATGGCCGATCATCATCATTTTTCATTTGTCTGGCAATATACAGGTAAAGCCATCATAAATCCGGCAGATCAGGCTAAGGCTTTAAGAGATTATCTGGGTGATGAAGTCATATTTACTTTTAAAAGCCTTACCGGAATTAAATTAATGAGCAAGGGAATCATAACAGAACTTTCCTCTGTAGATCTTCATGGCAGTGCGGTGGGCTTACACGTAAAAGGGGTAAGTCATAGTATTGTTCTGGATGATATGAAAAAATCAAGGACTTTTCAGCAGCGTGGAATGGATGATATCGTACTGAGTATTTTGGCGGAAGGACCGGGAGAATTTTACCAAAGGGATTCCATCAAATCTACCTATCTTCAGGAATTCAAATGTATGGCCCAATATAATGAAACCAGTTTTGAGTTTTTAAAGCGATTGGCAAAACGTTATGGACAATGGTTTTATTTTGACGGAATGCGAATGCAGTTCGGACAGACTAAAAAAAGTGAAATAAAACTGATCAACGGCTCTTCGCTGCATGGTTTTACCATACAGGCCAATATGTCTGCCCATAAAATTTCTTTAGCGGGATATGATTACAATGGAGCAAATAATATTCGGAATGCTTCTGCGAAAACCGCTACGGGCAGTAAAGATAGTTTCTCGGCAATTGTAGGTCATAACCAAGGAACAGTAACACAGGCAGAACTGAGTATCGGAGCTTACACGACCAATGCCCAAAGCAGTGAGGAAATCGAAGAAATGGTCAAACTGCAGACTGCAGGAAATGATGCTAATAGTGTCTATTATGGCGGAACATCCTATTTTCCGTTAGGTCTTGGACAGACAATCAGCATCATAAACCAAACTGTAGAGCATGAATTAGTGGTGATAGAAGTATCCCATATTTCTCAGGTTCACGGAAATTATTCCTGCAATTTCAAAGCAATTCCAGCCGATGTTGCAGCACCACATTACACAGATGTGCATGTATTTGCCAAAGCAGAAACACAGCCAGCAAAAGTTATGGATAATAATGACCCTGATGGACTCGGACGTGTAAAAGTGCAGTACAATTGGGCAAGCGGAAGTACAACGAGTGACTGGATCCGTATGATACAGCCCCATTCCGGATCAGGAAAAGGATTTTATTTTATACCAGAAATTGAAGAGGAAGTTCTCGTAGGTTTTGAAGGCGGCAATGTACAAAATCCGTATGTTTTAGGAACACAATATAATGGAAGCCAGTCCAGTGGTTATGCAGATGGTCAAAATAATGTAAAAGCGATTCATACACGTTCAGGAACCAAAATTATTTTGAATGATGGTGAAGGAAGTGTGTTGATTGAAGACCCGAGTGGTAACACATGGAAGATGGACGGACAGGGAAATATTGATGTTAATGCTCCGAAGAACTTTACGGTAAATGCTGGGGAGAATGTTAGCATTACTGCAGGTAAAAATGTTTCTGTCAGTGCAGGAGAAAATATTGATAATTCAGCAAATAAAGATATTTCTCAAACAGCGGGTCACGATATTTCTCAAACTGCTGCCGGAGATTTTACTGAAAGTGCTAATAATAAAACGGAGATTATTGAACAAAAACATATTCGAAGTTCATTAGAATCTACTCAACATGCAGAAAAAGTAAGTGTCTTTAGTACTAAAGAAAATATGCTTCTGGAAAGTAGTCAAAAAACTGTTGAAGTAAATAGTGTAGAAAAGTCAAATATGTTTTAATCTTTAAAAAATCATTTTATGGCAATAAATAAAACAGCAAAGAATTTATATGTTAGAATTAAAGGTAACTACATTCATCAAAGTCAAATATTTCTGGAAACAGCTGAAAAGATCGAAATAGTAGCTACAGAAGAAAATTTGAATTTGATTTCGAATAAAAAAGTCCAAATCAAAGGCAATAAATAATAGATATGGCAAATGTAGAATTTAATAGCCCAAGGTTTGTAGTCCCACCCGCAGGCGTAATTGATGCGCAAGCAATAGTGATGTTTAGACCTACCCCAGCCTGGAAAGGTGAATTTATGTTTGATTGGATGAGAACAGGTAGCGGAACCAATCTGGGGCAAACCAGCCTTGCTAGCGATGTAGATTACCAAACTATTTTGGGAACCTATAACAACAACACAGTTGCCAGCCCATTTGTGGGAGATACAAGAGATACGAACCGCAATGGTGTTAAAGATTTGTATGAAAAACTAATAAGCGAATACCGAAAATTTACCTCATTGAATAGGTTAGATGCCTCAGGAGCAAGTATTGATTATTTAGAACCTAAACTATCGATTTATAAAAATGAAAATGAAAATGTAGATGCTGTTGCAATTTTGCAATTGCAAATTGAAGTTATAGTTGCTCCAGAGGAGTTGATACTTGAATTTGAAAATGAATTTTTTGATATTACAGTATTCACAGGCGCAGCACCTGTTGTGCCATCACTTCTTGCGACACCAACAGCCAATGTACCAGCAACCAATGCACCTGCCCGACCAGAAGACCGAATGAAACAGTTGCAAATAACCAAAACAGTAACGGGTGCAAGTGCTTTCAACATGATAGACATACAAATAAAATGCAAAAAAACTTTTGCAACGGCTTACAAAGAAATTAAAGCCTACACCATTATGGCGCACCCAGACCCTGCAAATACAACAAAAGTTAAAAAACTGGCAGGAGTACTTAAAGTTTTGCCCAACGATGCCAGCAAACGAAAAATAAAAAAAATAGTACTCGTTAATGTAAAAACGGATATTGATAATGACCCTATTAATACAGTCGAAGAAGGGCTTGTAGTTGCTGGGGTTACAGAAACAGAGCAAAAAAATATCATCAGAAAGTTTTTGAGACAAGCCCTCATCGATCCAATCTTCAGTATGGAGACTTTAGATTTAACAAGTGTAAATGAAAGAAACACAACTAATCGAGATAGTTTTAACAGTACCTATGTAGTTGGTGGAAGATTAAAATGCTACCACAATCACGGTGCTACTGTGCCTAGTGGCTGGAAAGATATAGATGACTATTTGTACACCAAACTAAAGGCAAAAGCAGGGGTTGGAAATAAATATGACAATTACATGAGGATCTTTTACATGCCACAAGGTGGTTTTTATATTGATGCAAACAATACTCAAGCACCTGCATCAGGATTTTCTCTTGGCGGTTTTACCAGCGGAAGTGAACCAAAAAACATTGTGATGCTAAATGGTGCTGACCTTACCAGTTCTGCCCACGAGGTATATCATTCTCTAAAATTGCCCCATACCTGGGAAAGTAAAAATCACATCAACCCAATATTTAATAGCGAAACAAATCCAGAAAAAAACGGCAAGCATTCTTTTAAAGAAAAAACGACCTATAATTTGATGGATTATGGACCGAGGAGTTCAAAATACTTTTTGTACCATTGGCAATGTGTAGTTGCAAACAGCAAAGCCACTACAGAACCTGCACATTATATACCTGCACCATGAAAATAACTATATTACTAATTGCCTTATCATCACTTATAAGTTGCAGGGCACAAGAAAGCAACAAAACGACAACGATAAATAAAAATAAAATGGAAAGACCAAATATTACTCCAGAATTTGAAAAACTAAACCTAGACGATTTCAAAGAGGGGTTAACTAGAGAAAAAGAGGCTGATGGACCTTATAGAGGGAATGAATTCGACTCCTATTCTTATAGAAAAATTAATGATATAGGCACTACTTCACTTGATGGCTCAACAATAGGTCGTTTTGGATATTCATTTACTGCAAAGGACTCTTATTATACTATTGCAAAAGGCTATTATAATAATGGTTACATACATAGTAAATGTATTACATCAAGTTTCATTAGACGAATTAAAATCGGTAAACAATATTTTTTCAACCAAGAAGGCAAATTAGAAAAAACAGTAGACCACGATCAAGGCTGGGATTTTAGTTATGAAAAAGTGATTGAATATATTCTTGAACGAAAATCACCTTTAGTGAGTGAAAATATATACTATGGCGCAGAAATATCACAAGAAGGAAAAGAAAAAAAATATTGGCAATTAATCTTAGATACTCAAAAAACTACTAATAAATCAACTTGGGAAATCATCAAACTAGATGCTATGACGGGTGAGATACTGTATCAAATAGAATTTGAAGGCGATAGGATTTATCATGTAGATTTGGGCGATAGCAATCCTAAAGCACTTGAGAGAATTATAGTTGAAGACAAAACGCTAAAAAACTAAAAGAATAGTTTTCAATGCGTGGTTGCGAACAGCAAAGCAATGCAGAAACCTGTACATTATATACCTGTACTATGAGAACAATAACATTACTAATGGCTCTTTTGTTATTTGCCAATTGCAAAGCGCAAGTAGAAAACATGTAACGACCTGTCATCACTCCGGAATTCGAAAAACTAAATCTTGAAGACTATAAGGATGGTTTAATTATTGAAGAATTAGTTGGTGATACAGCACCATATGTAGGGCTTAAGTATAATATTTATTCTTATGATAAAATTAATGAAAAGGGAGCTTTTTTTCTAAGAGGTACACTGATAGGAGGTTTCGGCTCTTCATTTACTGTGAAAAATTCCAATTATTCAATCGGTAAAAGTTATTATCCAAACTTGAACATTAGCGGAAAATGTATTATATCTTCATTCAATAATATGTTAATAATTGGCAAAGAATACTTTTTTGACAAAGAGGGAAAACTTGAAAAAACAGTAGACCACGATCAAGGCTGGGATTTTAGTTATGAAAAAGTGATTGAATATATTCTTGAACGAAAATCACCTTTAGTGAGAGAAGATATATATTATGGTGCAGAAATAACACAAGAAGGAAAAGAAAAAAAATATTGGCAATTAATTTTAGACACTCAAAAAACTACTAATAAATCAACTTGGGAAATCATCAAACTAGATGCTATGACGGGTGAGATACTCTACCAAATAGAATTTGAAGTGATAGGATTTATCATGTAGATTTGGGCGATAGTAATCCTAAAGCACTTGAGAGAATTATAGTTGAAGACAAAACGCTAAAAAAATAATAAAAAAACTTTTAAAATAAAAATAAACAAGAAAGGGATATTCTGGAACATTAGGTGAAGTAGAAAAAGAAGCAATATGTATTACTTTCCAGATGCTTCGTCAGATTTTGAAAGATTTAATTTTGAAGAAAATAAAAATAAATATACAAAAGAGGATCTCTTATAACTGACTATGGTTCAGTTAAAGGACATTTATATATATTGAATACAAAGATAATTAATCAAATAGTTGTTAAAATTTTTTCTAATCTGGAAAATAATGAAAATAAATTTACCATGTTTCATAAGAAAGAGATTTATGCTAATGGAAATATAAAAGAAAAAGGTTATTATCATAAACGGTGGCTTTTATAAAAAATTTGTATTATTATAATATAAAACGAGATTTAATATATAGTATAAATAATAAATGCTTTTTTCAAATGTTCATGAGAAAATGCAGAAAAGAATTGCGTAAGGTATGCTTGTTGAAAATTTGCAAATTCTATGATTCGTTATATTAAACCATAATTTAAGTGCAATAATTACAGTCATTCATTATGTTTTAGAATTCATATTAAATTGGATATAAGTTTATATGAATCGAAAATCTAAGCTTGCTGATACTGAGTATTTATTAAATCCGATGGCACAAATTAATCATGAACTAAGAAGTTTCTGTTTTAGGTTAAAAAATAATAAAGTAAGCTTAGGGACGTGATATAGTTTTAGACTGTTAATTTGCATTAATGATATTCAAAAGAAACAGTTAAAGTCCAGATTACAGATGCAGATTTATATTTATATTTAGAAGATTATAAAAAAATATTTGATTTCGAGAACCAAAAATGAGACAAGAAAGAATAAAAGACAGAGTATTAAAAAGAGCGGCTAGATCATGGGGATTTTCAGATACAGAGATGGAAACTTCTTTTGACCCTGTTGTATCAATGATGCTAAATGCATTATCGTATGAGTTAGAAAAAGTAGCTCATGAGTTAGAAAATTCACAAACACGTGTTGTAGAAAGAGTTTTAGAAATTATGTTTCCGGAAGTTGGAGTTGGTGCTAAACCTGCAAGAGCTATCTTGCATGCTTTTCCAATAGAAAATAATATGAAAATCTCATTGCACAATCAAATGACTGTGAACAGGAGAATTCATAATATTTATAATCCGTTAGCGCCTATAACTAAAGAAATAGCTCTTTCACCAACATTAGAAGTAAAATTGTCTACTTCAGAAATAAAATATATCGCTTACGAAAGAAATATTTATGAATCTTCTAATCTTTTTTATAAAGATTCTGTTCGTGATTATAAACATACTTTACCATCCGGAGAAGTTTTTTTAGGTATAGAATTAAACAACGATACGACATTTGAACTGGAGGATTTAATGTTGTATATTGATATTAAAAACACCCATCAGAGAGAGATGTTTCATTATTATTTAAAACAGATGAAATGTTTTCATGATGATATTGAAATTAAAGTTAAAGAAGGTTATAATGTCACTGTAGAAAATATTGATGTAGAAAATATAATCAATCGGAATTACACTCATCTTAGTGAAACAATGCAGGAAGTAAATGAGTTTTACCATGATAGCTTTTATACGCTTAAAGGAATATTAAAGTATAAAGAAATAAGTAAATATAGTTCTGAGTATAAAAAATTTGAAGAAATAACCAAGAACAACGCTAATCCTGTTATCTGGATAAAGTTGGTATTTCCGGAATCATTAATACCTCAAATATTAGACAATGTGTCTTTTGCTACAAATTGTTTTCCTGTTATTAATAAAAAGAGACATTCCATAATTAAGACACTTGGCAGTTTTTTATCTTATGTAGCTTTAGATACTGATGATAATATATTTTTAGATTTAGATACTGTTGCAGATTCATTAAACAACCATTATGAGATTAAAGAGTTTAATGATGGTGTCCTTGAAGAAGGAAATGCGGTTGTTAGAACTGGAGGAGTTTCCAGATTTGATTCCAGAAGTGCTTCTGAGTTACTTCAGAATGTGTTGGATTTGATAAAAGATGAAAGTTCTTCATTCTCAGGATTAGGCAAAGATTTTATGAATAGCTCATTAGTAGAAATTAATCAACTCTTGGCTTCAGTAGAGCAACAAGCCAAAGAAAGCAGCTTTTCTAAAAATAATGATCCATACCTCATGATCAAACCAAAAATGGATGAAACAATTGGTAAGTCATTTGTAATAAACTATTGGTCAACATGTGCTGAAGAAGGAAATGATATCAAAGCAGGAACTTTTTTAGATTCCAAAGATGATTTGTTTTTTATAAGCAAGACCATTGCATTGATGACAAATACAGTTGGAGGTGTAAACAAACAAAACAACAAAGATCGTATTTTGGCTTACCGCAATTCTTTATTGACGAGAGGCCGAATTGTAACTTTTGCAGATATAAAAGCATTCAGTTTTAATCATTTTAAAACTTATATTAATGATGTTAAGATTGAAAAGGGGACTCGAAAAGAAATCTCGGTTAAAGCTGGTTTTAGTAGAACTGTAGATATTCATATAAAAACTAATCAAGATGAAAAAGAATCTTTATCCGTTACTGAGTGGGATTACTTATGTGAAAGTTTTATGAAACACTTAAAAAATAAATCATCAAATGTATTTCCGTATCGATTATTTATAGAAAATTAGTTTAAAATTTTTACTATAATTGAAATCTATTTTACAATTTGTAAAATGGATTTTTTGTGTAATTTAATATTTAAAAAAAAAGCATGACTTTTTAAATCATGCTTACTGGTTATTATCGGTTGGTTTATAAAATTATCGTATTTCCTGAAAGGTATCTCCCTGTTTGATGTCTCCGGTAGTAAAACCTTTATTAAACCAGTACATTCGTTGCTCCGAGGTACCATGTGTAAAAGAATCCGGCACTACATGGCCCTGAAGTTTCTTCTGTATGGCGTCATCGCCCACGGCACTGGCAGCGCTTAACGCTTCTTCAATATCACCGGTATCTAGATTGTCTTTGTTATAGTGGGCCCACACACCGGCATAAAAATCAGCCTGTAGTTCCAGGGCGACAGAAAGTTTGTTCGCTTCGGTTTCGTTTCTGCCTTCCTGGTCACGGCGCATCTGCGCTGAAGTACCTAATAGTGTCTGGATATGATGTCCAATTTCATGCGCAATAACATAGGCAATGGCAAAATCGCCGCCCTTGGCACCAAATTTAGATTGCAGTTCTTCAAAAAAGGCAAGGTCCATATACACTTTCTGGTCACCCGGACAGTAAAATGGGCCGGAGGCAGAGGTGGCACCGCCACAGTCCGTTTCAACGGAACCTTTAAAAAGGACTAGCTTAGGTGCTTTATACGTCATGCCGTTATCGGCAAAGATCTTGCCCCAGATATCTTCATTGTACGCAAGTGTAACCCGTACAAAATCACCCATTTTTTTTTCTTCTTCAGTGAGGGGGATGCCACTTTCTATTGGTGCAGATTGGCCGCCTTGCAGCTGTTCTAAAACAGGTGTAATAAGCTGGGCATTTTCGCCTCCAAAAACGTTGACCAGTAAAATGATGATACCAATAATACCGCCTCCTGCAACAACTTTTCCGCCCGATAGGGTGCGTCTGTCCTCAACATTGTCGCTTTGTCTTTTGCCTAACCATTTCATAGGATACTTTTTTTGATTGTTGATGTTTTTTCTTATACTAATTTATATGTTTTTTTCGGATAAAAACAGTACTGCTGTCAATTAGTTTGAAATTAGGAAAACCATTTTTGCAGAATATCTTCAACCACTCCTTTCATGATAGGTTTGGAGATATAATCGTTCATTCCGGCGTTGAGGCATTTGTCGCGTTCTTCTTTTTCGGCACCGGCCGTGACAGCTACAATGGGTATATTTTCACCCTTAAGTGTATTGCGCATTATCTTGGTGGTCTCATACCCGTTCATGACAGGCATTTGAATGTCCATAAAAACAAGGTCAGGGGTAATGCTTTCAAACAGTTGGAGCGCATCTTGCCCATTTTCACTCTCATAGATAATGGCATTAGAAACCAAGTTCTTAAGAATGGTTTTCAAAAGCAGCATATTGACTTTATTATCTTCCACTACCAAAAAAGTGTGGCTTTGGGCTGCCATTAAAGAGGCATTCACCGCAGGTTTTGATGTATCATAGTCAGGTATAGTGTTTTCGTTGAGGTTTTCTTCACTTGTTTTTAGCTTTAGGTCAAAGTAAAAGGTACTGCCCTGCCCAATAGAGCTTTGAAGTTGAAGATGGCTGTCCATCAGCGCCAGCAGCTGGTTAGAAATGGTAAGTCCTAATCCGGTACCGCCGAATTTTCGGGTGGTAGAACTGTCTTCCTGTGAAAAGGCTTTAAAAATCTTATGTTGGTTTTCTTCTAAAATGCCAATTCCCGTATCGGTTACCGCAAAGCGTAACATACAAATGGTGTCAACACATTCCAATACGGACACATCCAGTGTAATGGTGCCCTCATGGGTAAATTTGACAGCATTGGATAGGAGGTTGATCAGGATTTGTTTGACCCGTACGATATCAGTACGGATGTATTGCGGTACGTCATCCGCTACATGAAGCTTAAGCAGGAGCCCTTTGGTATTGGCTTCATATAGAATAAGGTCAAAAACCTGCCCGAGCAATTTTTTAATATCATAGAGATCAATAAACAGTTCCAGTTTTCCGGCTTCAATTTTGGAAAAATCAAGGATATCATTGATGATTTCCAGAAGGGAATGTGCGGACTGGTTGATGGTAGTCATATATTTTTCCTGAATCGTGGCAAGGTCCGTCTTCATAAGCAAATCGGTAAAACCGATAATGCCATTAAGGGGAGTTCTGATTTCATGCGACATGTTGGCGAGGAAATCAGATTTGGATTTATTGGCGGCTTCCGCTATTTGCTTGGCTTTGATTGCATCCTCGGTAAATTTTTTATCAGTGATGTCAAAATAGATTCCGCCTACAAATTCAATTTCATCCTTTTTTTTGATCACATCGCCAAACTCTTCTACCCAGATATACTCTCCGGATTTCTTTTGAATTCGGTACACATTATGCATCGGTTTTCCATTACGCAAATTTTGGATTTGGCTGTCTATCACTTCATCTTTCTCATCAGGATGTATAAGGGATAAAAAAGACAGATTGTCTTCAATAAATTCTTGTTTGGAGTAACCCGTAAGGTTTAAAACTTCATCATTAAGGAATATTTTGGTAGAAAGCGTATCAAATTTGGAAAGATAAACGGTTCCCGGAATGTTATTGGCAATCAGCTTGAATTTTTCCTCGCTTTCTATAATTTTGGAATAGTTGCCGTTACGTTCAAGAGCCGATGAGATATTATTGGCCAGTGTCTGGAAGATATAAATTTCCTCTTCAGACCATTTGCGTTCCTTAGTGCAGTCATCAAATCCGATAAATCCTGTAAATACATCATTTATATATAGGGGCATAATCAGGATGGATAAAATTTTATTTTCAATTAACAGTGATTTAAGAAAACCATCATCAAGCTTACGTGTCAGTTTGTTTAAAATCTTTTTTTTATCTGCCCTCACAACAATTTCTTTAAATTGATCCTCCGTAAATTTTGCCAGCGGTGTAATTTGGTGTTCAATGCCCTGGCGGGTCCATTTGTGTTTCTGGCTTATAGTATTCGTTTCAAAATCCTTTTCATAATAAAACATATGATCTACTTTGGATGCCTTTCCTATGAGGCTGTATGTTTCCTCAAACATTTTCTGTGTAGTTTTGCTGAGCAGAAATTTCTCTGTACAGAGTGCAAGGGCCGACAAAAGCTGACTTTTGAATTCCAGCTTTCGTTCTGCTTCCAGTCGCATTTGAGAGGATATGGCAAGGGAAATAACATCTGATATCGTCTTGGCATAATTGATGTCCTCATTGTCCCAAACCCTTATGGCTGAAGTGTTTTCAAAACAAACAACTCCGGCAAGTCCACCATTTAAAAAAATGGGAACATCAAGCATCGATTGTATACCATTTTTTATGAAATAATTTTGATGAAACTCTGATGTCTCCAGTTTGTTAAAAACATCTACAGCATTAATCACGGCTTTATTTTCAAGGGTTTCAAAATAAATAGGGTAAGATTCTTTTTTAAGGACGTTTTTATCTCCCAAGGTATGGTGATCCAGGCTGAAAAGATTTTTGCAGGTGATATTGTCATTGGAATATTTCCAGTAGCTTACCCGGTCGGTTTTTGAAACATGGGAAGCTTCCTTGATAATGAAATTGATAGAGGCCTTTAAAGTATCAAAATTATTGAAATTAATAGTGGATAAGGTTTTAGTAGAATTGTTATAGGATTCTATTTTTTCAAACCGGCTTTTCTTCTCATTTTCGATATTTTTCAATTCTGTAATATCCCTTGCAATACCGGCAAAGCCTATGGTTTGTCCCAAATCGTTTTTACGCAGGATTACCTTTTGTGACAACCATAATTCTTCACCGTTTTTCTTTAGGATCGGAATTTCAATGGTGGGGTAACTATTCTGCGTCTTTTCTAAAGTTTCATAAAAAGCAATGGTGTTGGCTATGAAATCCGGACGGATAAAATCAGAATAATGTTTCGAAATAACTTCATTTTCTGTATAACCAAGTACCGTAAAGGCAAAATCATTAATAAAAGTAAAATAGCCATCACCATCAACTTCAAAAATAATATCGGCGGCGGTCTGAATAAGGTTTTTATATTGATCCTGTAATTTAACCTGTTCGGTTATATCCTGTCCGATACAAATGATTAGATCTTCAGAAAACTGTTTGTCCCTCCATTGAATGTAGCGGTAGTCACCATCTTTACATTTTAGTTTTCGAGTGTAAAGATTGTCATCAGTGTAATTGTTAAAATAAGTAGCATTAGAAAAATCAGGATCTTCGGTTAGTTTCCAGAATCCCTCTCCTAGTACTTCGTCAGTGGTATACCCAAGAATAGTTTTGACAGATTCACTGCAGAAAATAAGTTCTCCTTTTTTGTTGCAGGCAATTGTAAGGGAGTTTCCTTTGTGCACAATTTCATTCGTGAACCTGAAGTTGTCTTTTTTATTCAGTAACACTGCATGCTTTATCTGATTGATTACAAAAATAAGAATTGAAAAATTGATCAGTAAAACGGAAGTATTGACAGGAACAAATTGTAAAAATACAGTTGATAATAAAAATAAAAAGACAGCACATACAAAAAACCAGTATATTTTTAAAGGTTTTAAAACGGTGTAGGAAAAATAAAAAGAAACAAGAAAAGCAATGACAGGAACTACATCAAAAGGATAAAAAATTAGATTTTGTGCCACATAAGCCATAAATGCGAGGAACACAGTAATAAAAATGGTTCTCACATTTTTACGCATGTAGGAAACCCGCTCAGTAACCACATATAAAAGAAGGATGGATAAGCCAATTAGAATATTAACGAATAAAAGACTTTCGGGTCTGATATTGAAAATTTCATTGTTGATATCAATTACGATTATGGCAATCCCGAAAAATAAGAAATAGAGATTATACTCTTTGTCCGATGTTTCTGTTTCCTGGTCTTTTTGGATAAAATAGCTTACTTTATTTTTAATTTTAAAGAACTGATAAATCATCAAACCGATAAACCCAAAAAGGAACAATCCTAAAATAAGCAATTTAGGATTGTTGTTAAAAATAATATTTGAATAGAAGACAAACAGGTTGGCACCAACTAATTTTAGAAAACTTCCAAAAAACGTTAGAATAGTAATCTCGTGATTTAAAAAACTATAGCCTGTTACCATCGAGTTGGTCCTGGTTGTGTTTTAGTAATGATTTTTGTTCAGAATGATGAGAAATAATTTTGCAGTTTACTTTTACTCAAAATCAGATTTTCCAATAGAATCGATAGAATCTGGATTGTCTGTAATAATGATAGCACTGTATAGGGCATACGTCATCGAATAGGTAAACGGTATAGTGAAAACAACACCTATACAGCATCCGATAAAACCAACCATTGATGCAATACCTGCCACAATAAACAACAATACAATGATAAAAGGCTGTTTGCTGATAATAGCGATACTTGATTGTATAGCATCCGTTGCATTAAGACCTCCAAAGATAATTAAGGGGATTGTTAAGGCTGTAAAAAGAGAGATAATGATGGTAAGCACCGTATCTACGAATATGATCCCTAAAAAATTAAATACTATAGAAATAAGTCCGTTAAGAAGACCGATCAAAAGAGTAGCAATAAAAATTTGTGAAAAATAACTGGGCCTGTAATAGGTAAACAGAGTTGAAACATTAAAGGATTCATCTTTGTCCGCAGCATCGGCCATTTTTAAGAATCCCGCTGCAAAGGGACTAAATAATGCAGATACAAGCGTAGCACCAGTGGTATACAATACTAAATTAACAGTAGAAGGTGCCTGATTGGCAAAAGTTTCAATAAATTCCTTATTTAGTTTTTCTGCACCAAAATACATGACAAACCCTATACCTCCGACAAAGAAGGAAATAATGAATAAAATCAATAATACCAGTCCGGCATAAAGGGCAATTTTTTTATAATTTTCGAAGGCATGATTAAAAACATTCGAGAAGTCTAAAGTATATCCATACTTTTTAATTTGTTCAATCTGGTTTTGTGTAGATTCCATTTGTTACAGGTTACTTTATTTTAAGCTTTAATTGGGTTATTTATACGTAAATATAATATTTTTTATCAATTACGATTCATAATCTTTACAATACGATAAACGTTTTTCTATTAAAGCCAGTTTAAAAAAGTCCTTATGGTTTCCAGTTTGTTTTTATAGGGTGCATAGCGCATTGGTAAATCGAGCCAGTTGGCTTTTTTGACAATGCTTTTATGGTGGGAAAAAGTATCAAAACTCAATTTTCCGTGATAAGCACCGATGCCGCTATGGCCAACGCCTCCAAATGGCAGTCTTTTATTGGAGAAATGAACAATGGTATCGTTAATGCATCCGCCGCCAAATGAATAGTTTTGGATCATCTTTTTTGTAAAAGAATGATCTTCGCTGAAGATGTAAAAAGCGAGGGGCTTTTCAAATCGGGTGATTACATTATGAATATCGGCAGCGGTTTCGTATGTAAGAATCGGCAAAATAGGGCCAAATATTTCTTCTTTCATAACAGCACTGTCCAGGCTGGGTTCTTCAATTAAAGTAGGCGTGATAAATAATTCATTGGCATCAGTTGCTCCTCCAAAAATTACTTTTCCGGGTTCAATCATGTTTTGTAATCTGAGCCAGTTTTTGACATTGATAATTCGTGCAAAATCGGGTGACTTTTCTGGTTTTTTACCGTATGTGTTTATAATTTCCTCAATAAGTAAAGTGATAAAAGGCACCTTCATGTTTTTCTGGACCAAAATATAATCAGGAGCAATACAGGTTTGCCCGGCATTGATGAATTTTCCCCATACAATTCGTTTGGCTGCTAATTTAAGATTGGCGGTATCATCTATAATACACGGATTTTTCCCTCCTAATTCCAATGTAACAGGGGTGAGGTTTTCCGCAGCCGCTTTTGCTATGATTTTACCAACGGAAACACTCCCTGTAAAGAAAATATAGTCCCATCGGCTGATCAAAAGTTCATTTGAAACTTCAACACCGCCTTCAACAACTTCAACATGATTAATGTGAAATGTTTTTTTGATAATTTTATTGATGATAGCAGAAGTATTAGGGGTAAGCTCAGAAGGTTTTAAAACAACCCTGTTTCCGGCCGCAACTGCAGATATCAAAGGACATAAAGCCAGTTGGAAAGGGTAATTCCATGGAGCGATAATCAATACATTTCCATAGGGCTCTTTATAAATAAAATCGGTAGATGGAAAGTTGAGAAGCGAAGGAAAAACGCGTTTCCGTTTTGCCCATTTATGGATATTGTTGATGGTATCTTTTAGTTCTGAAATAACAAAGTGCGTTTCAGTGACAACAGCTTCAAATTCAGGTTTTTTAAAATCATCATATAATGCTTTTATGATTAAATCCTCGCTTTCCTGAACATTGTGTAATAATTTCTTAAGCGTTTCTTTACGATAGGCTATGTCATTTTTATAGTCCATTTTTTCTGATTTTGACTATGCAAGTTACTTGATAAAAATCAAAATAATTACAAATTAGTCATAAAATCACAAGGCATTCCAAATAGTTTCATCAGGAGTTGGCGCGATGATAGTAATGTTTTCTTTGGAAACAGGATGTACAAAAACCAGCTTTCTAGCATGCAGATGAATACCTCCGTCTGGATTGCTTCGGTCAGCACCATATTTTAAGTCTCCTTTTATGGAGGAACCAATAGCCGATAACTGGGCACGAATCTGGTGATGGCGTCCGGTGTGCAAATTAATTTCGAGTGCTGTGTAATTCTGCAGTTCTTTAAAAATCGTATAATCCAGACTGGCAATTTTACTGTCCGGCACTTCTTTTAAATGTGCTTTTGAAGTATTGTTTTTCTCATTCCTCTTCAGATAGTGAACTAATTTGGCAGTTGTTTCCTGAGGTTTGTTTTTTACAACTGCCCAATAGGTTTTTTGTGTTTCGCGATTACTGAACATTTCATTCATGCGCGTCAAAGCTTTACTTGTTCTGGCAAAAACTACGATTCCGGTTGTAGGCCTGTCCAGTCGATGAATGACACCCAAAAAAACCTCTCCGGGTTTGTTGTATTTATCTTTAATATATTCTTTTACAACTTCAGATAGAGGCTTATCTCCTGTTTTGTCACCCTGGACAATGTCACCTACGCGTTTGTTGACCACAATGATATGATTGTCTTCGTGCAGAATTTGAAGGTTGTTTTTATCTGAGATTATTTTCATTTTAGACTGGCTTAGATTTTAGACTGACTTAGACTTCTTAGACTGAATTTTTATAGATAAATTCTTAAAGCAAAGTTGCTCTAAATCTTGATGTCATTTTCGTGATTTCTTCAAGTAGATTTACTAATTCTGTTGTGTTTTCTTCATTAATAAATCCTAAATCAGAAGAAATTAAAAGTTGAGTTTCTACTTCGTAAGCAGAACCAATTGCAATTTCTAAGAATCGTGCAAAATCTTTATTAGAATTTCTTGAAGATCCTTCTGCAATGTTAGAAGGAATAGAAACTACAGCTCTTCGTAATTGATTTGTAATTCCAAATTTTTCTTCATTCGGAAAAGAAGAAGTTACATTATAAATTTTAGAACAAAACAATCTGCTTTTTTTCCAAATTAAAAGTTCTTTGAATTGATGCATATTCTTTTTTTGATTATTAGATTTTAGATTGGCTTAGACTTCTTAGATTAAATTTTTAGAATTTAGAATTCAAAATCTAAGAAGTCTAATGTCTGAAGTCTAAACTCTAATTTAATACTGTTCCTTTTCATTAGGAAAATCACTCGCTTTCACATCAGTTACATATTGTCCAATTGCAGAAGTCATTTCCTGATACAAGTTTAAATAGCGGCGTAAAAAACGCGGGCTGAATTCATTATTCATTCCTAGCATGTCATGAATAACCAAAACTTGTCCGTCAACACCGCCACCGGCACCAATTCCGATAACTGGAATCGAAATGCTTTTCGCTACTTTTTCAGCAAGATCGGCAGGAATTTTTTCAAGAACTACAGCAAAGCAGCCAATTTTTTCTAGCATTTTTGCATCTTCCATTAACTTTTCAGCTTCTTCATCTTCTTTGGCACGAACGCTGTAAGTTCCAAATTTATAGATAGATTGCGGTGTTAAACCCAGATGGCCCATAACCGGGATTCCGGCATTTAATATTTTTTTGATAGATTCTTTAATTTCTTTTCCACCTTCCAGTTTCACGGCATGTCCGCCACTTTCTTTCATGATTCTGATAGACGAACGCAAAGCTTCCTTAGGATCAGACTGGTAACTTCCAAAAGGTAAATCAACAACCACCAAAGCTCTGTCAACAGCACGGACTACAGAAGAGGCGTGATAAATCATCTGATCTAAGGTAATAGGCAGAGTGGTTTCGTGACCCGCCATAACATTGGATGCTGAGTCGCCAACAAGGATTACGTCAACTCCTGCGGTATCCACAATTTTTGCCATCGTGTAATCGTAAGCAGTAAGCATAGAGATTTTTTCTCCGTGACTTTTCATTTCAATCAACGATTTTGTAGTGATTCTTTTGTAATCTTTTTTAGCTACTGACATTTTTATTTTTTTTTGAATGTAAAAGTATTGAATAAATATAAATTGGGAATCAGCAATAGAAGAATATTTCTATTGCGAATAGCTTTCCATCCCTGAATTCAATTCCAAATTGGCTGTATTCAGTAATGATTGAATAATGGTGTGGAGACTTTATGGAAGCATCAATATAAGTTCCATATTTTTCAATAAATGCTTTTTCGGATACTGAGCGGTCCAATATATGATTTGGGCTGATTATCAGTTTATTGTTTTCATTTATAAAAACTTTCACTATTTCGGCCTTATTATTCTTTTCATCTACAGAAACTTCCAAATCCGGATAATAGTAAAACAAGTCGCTTAGATAAATGCCGCAATCATCACTAATAGTTTTTTTATTAGGTTTTCCAAATGTACTCACCAAGTCCTTTTGGGATAAATACAGAGATTTTGTGTTTGTTCCTTTTAAAACAAATTCAGCTTTTTTAGAGAATGCAATAATTTGTTCAGGTGATTTGTGTTTTGCCAAGCCTTTTGCTAAAGCTATATTTAATTCCGTATCGGCAAGAAGTTTTGGATCGTTTAATTGTTTTACAACTTCATAATATTTTTCATAAGCCGGCACTAATTTTGAGTAATCACTATTCCATGCCAGCTCAACAATACGTTCGCTTATTGTTTTACGTTCGGTAATATTATTGATGTCTAATTTGTCAAAGTTTTTAATTAAAACATTCAAATCAGGTCTTTTGCCGATAAATTTTTGTAGTGTATATTTGGCATATTCTTCGTTAATACTACCGGATATGTTTACCCATTCCTCTTCATTTTTTGGAAAATAACCAATTGTAACAGCATCGCCGGTGAATAAAACTTCTCTGATTTTTGAATTTTTATCAGGTAAAGCTCTGGCTTTTAAGCCGGCTACCAAAACAAACAGGTGATTACTGCCATGATAATGATCGCCACCATAAATAATAGGATTTTCATTATCTACAGTTTTAACATCTCTGGCATTTAATGATTTAGATATGAATTCGACAGGAACATATCCTTCATTAAAATTATCAGCTTGTACTTTATACCAGCCATTTTGATTATCAGATAGCAAACGAACTTGCGCACTGTATTTAAAATAACCCAAAAATTCAGAAGAAGCATTGGCTGATGTATACAACCTTGTGTCTGAATTGATAAAATAACGATCTTGGGAATATAATAAAGCAGAGCAAAACAGTACAGCTATAAAGTAATATTTTTTCATATAATAAGTTTTAGCAATCGGCCATATTTACCGCAATTGCCAGTCCGCCTTCAGAAGTTTCTTTGTATTTCGAATTCATATCTTTTGCGGTCTGCCACATCGTATTAATTACTTTGTCTAAAGGAACTTTTGCATTTTTAGAATCTGTTTCAAGAGCCAGTTCTGCAGCATTTATGGCTTTTATGGCGCCCATCGTATTTCTTTCAATACACGGAATCTGAACCAGTCCCCCAATTGGATCACAAGTCAGACCAAGATGGTGCTCCATTGCAATTTCTGCCGCCATTAAAACCTGGGCAGGAGATCCGCCCATCAATTCACAAAGTGCTGCGGCTGCCATCGATGACGAAACGCCAATTTCGGCCTGACATCCGCCCATGGCTGCAGAAATCGTGGATCCTTTTTTAAAGATACTGCCAATTTCTCCGGCAACCATCAGGAATTGTTTGATTTCCTTTTCACCGGCATTATGGTTTTCAATCACAAGATAATACATTAAAACAGCTGGAATTACCCCTGCGCTTCCGTTTGTTGGAGCAGTAACGACACGTCCCAGAGAGGCGTTTACCTCATTTACGGCTAATGCAAAACAACTTACCCATTTTAAAATCTGACGAAATTTAACTTCAGTCTTTCTAATTTCTTCGAGCCAGCTTTGTGGATCTGAATAGTTAGATAAACCAATTAAATTCTGATGCATATCAAATGCCCTTCTTCGAACATGCAATCCCCCTGGCAGTATTCCTCCCGTGTGGCAGCCAATGTACATACATTCTAACATGGTTTTCCAGATACGCATCAGTTCAGAATGGATTTCTTCTTCAGAACGCATTGATTTTTCATTTTCATAGACTATTTCAGAAATGATTTTATTTTCAGAAATAGTATAATCTAAAAGTTCGACAGCATTCTGCACCGGAAATGGAAATGCACATTTAATGACTTCTTTAATTTTAGCATTGGTGCGTTCTTCCTTCACAACAAAACCTCCTCCTATAGAATAAAAAGTAGATTCATATGCAGAATCATCGGCTTTGTAAGCAGTAAATTTTAATCCATTAGCATGAAAAGGAAGGAAATCCTTATTGAAAACAATATCCTGAAGAAAGTAAAACGGAATTGTTAGCTCATTGCCTAAAATAATTTCGTTTTTGGTTTCGATGGTTTTGATGATTCCTGCAATATCATCAACCGGAATATATTCAGGATCCTGACCGCTTAACCCCAGTATTACTGCCAGATCAGTAGCATGCCCTTTGCCGGTTAAAGAAAGGGAACCGTATAAATCTACCTTAACTCTGGTCACCTGTTCGAAAATGGCTTCATTTTTCAGCTCTTCTAAAAAACGTTCAGCAGCGCGCCATGGCCCCAATGTGTGGGAACTTGAAGGGCCGACACCAATTTTAAGCATATCAAAAACAGAGATACATTCTTCCATTGTTCATTTTTTTGTTAAGACAAAGATAATTGAATAATGCAAGGAAGTTTAGCTTTTGTTTGTTAATGTTGCATTTTTGTTAAAATAAATATTAAATTTTAATAATTTGTCAATGAAACAAAATATATTGCTTAATATGCGGCTTTCGTAAAAAGAGCGTAGTTTTTTTAGGTATTTTTGTAAAGCGATAATGGTCATGCAAAACATGTCGCACTACAAAAGAAACACTAAACTTTACAGGTTTCTTTTCTAATTGAAAGCATTCTTTTTATTAAAATTAAGACTGCAAAAGAAGATTAATTTATTATGATAGAATTTTTTACCCATTTACTTAACGAATTCGAATTACCGCTTAACAATCCTGTATTGATTTTCTCCCTGATTCTCTTTATTATTTTGTTGTGTCCTATTTTATTAAAGAAAATAAATATTCCGGGAATCATCGGATTGATACTTTCGGGAGTTGCCATTGGACCTCACGGTCTTAATATACTGGCAAAAAATTCTGCAGTAGATTTGTTCTCTACCATTGGATTGCTTTACATCATGTTTATTGCGGGTCTGGAACTGGATATGAATGAATTTAAAGCTAACAGAAACAAAAGTCTATTATTTGGTTTTTTTACCTTTATTTTTCCTCTGACAATTGGTTTTCCGGTTTGTTATTATTTGCTGCAATATGATTTTAATGCGAGTTTTTTAACAGCAAGTATGTTTGCCACTCACACTTTGGTTGCCTATCCGATAGTTAGCAAACTCGGAATTGCAAAAAATCAGGCTGTGGCGATAACTGTTGGAGGTACAATTTTAACAGATACTGCCGTTTTGATTATTTTGGCCGTAATCATGGGGAGCAGTGAAGGAAATTTAAATCAGGCATTCTGGATAAAATTGGGAATTTCTTTGGCTATTTTCTCAGCCATTATGTTTTTGATAATTCCAAGAATTGCCAAATGGTTCTTTAAAAAACTGGAAAGCGAAAAACATGCCCATTATATTTTTGTATTATCAGTCGTTTTCTTTGCGGCATTTTTAGCAGAAGTAGCAGGAGTAGAGCCTATAATTGGGGCTTTTGTGGCTGGTTTAGCATTGAATCCTCTGATACCGCATTCATCTGCACTAATGAACAGAATTGAATTTATCGGAAATTCATTATTCATTCCGTTTTTTCTGATTTCGGTAGGAATGCTGGTGGATATCAGTGTTATTCTGAGTGGTCCGACAGCCTTAATTGTTGCGGGAACTTTAAGTGTCGTGGCTATTTTCGGAAAATGGTTTGCAGCATTTTTTACCCAGATTGTTTTTAAATACACGAAAACCGAAAGACAGCTTATTTTTGGACTGAGCAGTGCACATGCCGCCGCAACTTTGGCCGTAATTTTAGTGGGATTTAAAGCCAATATCCTGGATGAAAATATCTTAAACGGAACTATTATTTTAATATTGATAACCTGTATTGTTGCTTCATTTGCAACTGAAAAAGCAGCCAAAAAAATAGCGATTTGTGAAGAAGAGATTTCCTCTGAAGATGCTCAGAAAGATCAGATTTTAGATGAACACATCCTGATTCCATTGGCAAAAACATCAGCGACAGAACCTTTATTGGATTTTGCACTCTTGATAAAAGATAAAAAATCAGCCAATCCGATTACATTATTAACGATTGTACCCAATAATGATCAGGCAGAAATAAATATTTTAAAATATAGAAAAGCAGTTGATAAATTTGTAATCCAGGGATCAGCTTCTGAAATAAAAATCAATACGATAGCCAGAATCGACCATAATCCTGCAAGTGGAATTGCCAGAACATCCAAAGAAATCATGTCGGATATCGTAATCATCGGATGGCCAAGGAAAACTGGATTTCTGGATAAAATTTTTGGGGAAAATGTAGATTCCATTATCAACAACGTGGATAAAAACTTATTCATTTGCCGATTCCAAAAGCCATTTGTAGAAGAAAGAAGACTGGTTTTCATCTGTCCTCCCTTTTCTGAAAGAGGAATTGGCTTTAAGCCTTTAATACAGAAAATATTCAGGTTGTCGCAGGAATTGAGTACACAGATTGTTATTTACGGTGAATATAAAACACATCAGGCAATTCAGCAAATAGTGAATACCCTGAAACTGAATGCCAAATTAGGATTCAAAAGCATCTTGGATTGGGAAGATTTCGAGGCTATATCCGATGAAATAAAACCAACAGATCTTATTGTCTTTAATTTATCCAGAAAAGGGTCTGTATCTTACCAGTCTATTTTTGATAAACTGCCTCAGAAATTCGAAAAATCATTTGACGGGAACAATTTGATTTTGGTTTATCCTCAGGACAACCGTCAGGAGAGTGCAATGGATGCCTATGAAGATTTTACGGCTTCGCCGCTTACAAAAAGTATTGAAGCTATCGAACAGATTGGAAGAGGTTTGGGGAATATTCTTAAAAAGGGGTGAAAATGAAACATCAGATCAAATCAATTCGTCCATTTATTGGAGCCAAAGATTTCGAAATTTCAAGAAGTTTTTATCGTGATTTAGGATTTGAGGAAACAGTTTTAGATACTAAGTTTTCTGTTTTCAAAACAGATACAATAGCGTTTTATCTTCAGGACTATTATGCGAAAGAATGGATTGACAACACCATGATTTTTCTGGAAGTGGATGATGTGAATCGTTATTACAATGAACTTTTAGATTTAAATCTAATGGAAAAATATACAAGTGTAAAATTAGTTCCTATTCGTGATTTAGATTGGGGAAGAGAGTGTTTCCTGCACGATCCGTCTGGTATTCTTTGGCATTTTGGAGAGTTTAAATAGTTTATTTTAGAATGAAATTCCTCAGAGGTACAGTATTCTTTTCTGTCTGATACCAGTCATTATAAACGAATTCAATATTTCTAACAGTAAATTCTCCAAAATCATAATCCCTATATTGTTCTACAACAGCAATTAATTGATCTGGATTCTGTAATTTTTCCTGAAAACGCATTACGGTCGAATGTGCCGCAGTGATTGTATAACGACTGTCAATACTTTGTTCTAGGGTTGATTTTTTTAAATTTTCACGAAGTTTTTCCCGTAAATTATTTAATGATTCATCAGAAGGGAAACCCTGAATCATAATGGCAGATGCAGAAGCTGTAACACCTTTAAAAGAGATTTTGATTTCTCCTGAATCAAATATACTTTTTTGAATGATTTCAATGTAACTTGGAATTGGAATAGTAGCATAATCAAATCCGCTGTAACATGAAATGATTGACATTACGGTAATATGAATGTCGGAATCCGGATAATAATATTGTGTTGGATCAATTGCTTTTAATTTCTCTAAAAACAATTTAATACGGGCTTTAACTCTTTCGTCCGGTCGGATAAGCAATGTTATTCCGAATCGGTTATCTGAAGGATTGTTAATTTTGCAATCAAGACTATAATTTCCGGCTAAGATGGCCTGAGAAGATTTTGTGTAAAGTTGGTTATAATGTTCGATTAAGTCCATCAGGATTTCTTAGCTTTTTCCAGATTTTCTTTCACCCTGAATTTAACGATTTTGGTAATTAAATCATAAGGAATGGGTTTATTGAAAGGAAACTGAACAGAACCTTTTCCTGATTTGTATGGCAAGAACTCTTCTTTAAAAGCTTCATGTCCAGTTGGCAAAGCATATAAGCCGATATGGTTTTTAAAAGCGGCAAAGTAAACTACAATACCATTTTGTTCAAAAGCAGGCATCGAATAACTGATTTTTTCTGTAGCATGCGGAGCAGCTTTCTGGATGGTCAGTCTTATTTTTTCTAAAATTTCCTGAACGTCATTTGGGAAACTTCCAATATACTCATCAATATTTTTAGGTTTTTTGGTTTCCATAATTTTTAATTTTTGTTTATGCTAAACCTTTTGGAAATCGATCTAAAACTAAATTAAGCAAGATATGATGTTCCAGATAAGCTTTAGCACCTGCTAAAACAAGTGTAAAACCTTCCGTTGAATTTCGAACCTGATCTATAACTTTATCGTGATCGCCTTTAAAACCTGAATTTGTAATGCTTACAAAAGTTTCATTTCCATTTATTGGGGTAAAAATCCATTCTACTAAAGTGCTTTCGTCCGGATCTCCCCATTCTATTACAATCTTTTTATTTTCCTGTAAAACATGAGTCATTACTGAAAGTGAAAAACCATACATTTCCCAACTCCATTGTGTTTTCTCATCTTCCTGCAATTTTCCGGAACCTTTTGTAAACCAGAATTTAGAAGTAATCTCCGGATTTACAAAAGCCTCAAAAACTTCTGAAACCGGTTTTCTGATGAGCATTTCGGCTCTAGCGAAATTTGAATTCTCTGTTGCCATAGTTTTGAATTTATAAAGTGACTATTTATTTTGCACTGCTAAACGGAATATTATTATAAATGACAATTTGAAATTGATTACGACCTGAATTTTCCTGAATCTGCCTCATAAAACCAGCTTCAACCTTGATATTTTTATTGATCACATAACCCAAGGCACCATAAACACGATTTCTGTCGAAAGCAGGTGATTCGGCATTGATAAAAATTTCATTGTATGCTGAAATATAAAATGCCTTATCTTCCATTGTCGGTTTATTCACCGGAACATTCAAAGCAAGAAAATATCTAAAACGCATTTGGAAATCGTCTTTCAAAAAACGTTCTTCCAAACGGTAGCGATGCTGAACATAAAACCTTCCAAAGTTTTGTCTTGTTGTAAACTGCTGGTATATTCTATTTTCGTCATTACCTATTTTATCATCAGTATCACCCACATAATTTTGCGAATTGATATAAGCATAACCTAGTAATAAATTGTTGTTGTTATCAGTTAAATTATATCCTATTCCTGTTCTTAACAACAATTGCTGTGTATCACCCGCAAAATTGTAATTGCGATACTGAACTTCATTATGCCAGTTCCATTTTTTATTAATGGCCTGATTTCCAAAATAGATAAACCAGTTTCCCGTATCTGTTTTTTGCGAATATGCAGAATTTAAATTTAGTAAAAAGATAAGTACGAGTAAAAAATAATTGGTTTTTAAATGTTTCATTATGAGTTAGATAGATTTGTTTTTTTTGTAAATTTTGGACTTACAAGATAACAAACATAATCTAAAAACAGTGTTAAAAATACAGTTTTGAATCTTTAAAGGCGTTTAAACTTTTTCCTTATCTATCCATTTTCCAACGGTTGGCGGTATGTAATTTTCCATTTTATGAAGTAAATCATCAATAGTATCACTTACCAAAAGCATTTGTTGGTTGGCTTCTTTCAATAATCCTTTGGTAACCATAGTTTGCAGCAATTCGATTAAGGCATCATAAAAGCCATTAGTATTCAGGACAGCAATTGGTTTTTTATGCAGGCCTAATTGTGCCCATGTAATCATTTCGAAAAGTTCTTCCAGAGTACCAAAACCACCGGGAAGTGCAATAACACCATCACATAAGTCATTCATTTTGGTTTTTCTTTCGTGCATGCTTTCCACCAAAATCAATTCTGTTAAACCGGTATGCGCGATTTCTTTAGATCTTAAAAAATCAGGCAGCACACCAATAACTTTTCCGCCTTTATTCAAAACGCCATCTGCTACAGCTCCCATCAAACCTACATTGGCACCACCATATACCAATTCTATATTTTTTCCTGCTAATGTTTCTCCCAATAGCGTTGCCTGTTCTTTATAAATTGCATCTGTTCCAAAACTGGATCCACAGAAAACGGTTATTCTTTTCATTTAAGTATTTTTTTTAATTCGTATTCAAAGTGAAGTATGCCAACATTCGGTGGAAAAATCTTTTCGTTTATTTTTACTGCACCCAATTTTAAAACGGCTTTTTGTGAACGGATATTTTCTGATCCCACATGAAAAAGTATCGAATCTACATATTGAAAAGCATAATCAGTCAATAGTTTCTTGATTGCTGTATTGTAGGAACCACCCCAGAATTTCCTTCCCATAAAAGTAAATCCGATTGCGACATTTGATTTTTCTGAATCATATTCATAGAATCGGGTAGTGCCAATTGCTTCATTCGTATCTTTATCCAGAATTAAAAAAGCACTTTCTGAATTTACTGCTCCTTCAAAAAAAGTGGTAAAAATCTCTTTTTCGTATCTGTTTTTTATAGGATGCAATTCCCAGATTAAGGGATCCGAAGCTACTTTGTAAAGCTTTTCGAAATGCTTTTCGTGCAATGGAATTAATTTGACAATTTCATTCTCTAAAATCTCGGGCTGCAGATTAAAGTTGTATGTTTTCATTCAGAATTTTATTGAATTTGTTTTATTTTGACGCAAGAAACATTCGGTATTTTAATTTCGACACCTGTATTTGTTAACATACCGGTTTTTTTATCTCTTTTAAAAACGATAACATTCCCTGAGTTGACATTGGTTGCAATTAAAAATTTTCCGGTTTCATCAAGAGCAAAAATTCTGGGATGTTCACCTAAAGTAGACTGATATCCAATATTTTTTAAAAGTCCGTTTGTATCAATTGAAAAAATGGCAATATTATTTTCTTTTCCCCTGTTGGAAGCATATAAAAACTTTCCGTCAGGCGAAATATGAATATCAGAACTTTCAAAACCTTCTGTAATATCATCCGGATGCGTATTGATGCGCTGGATTTTTTTCAAAGCACCTTTTTCATATCCATAAACACTTATTGTTCCGGACATTTCCTCAATACAATAACCAAATTTTTGATTCGGATGAAAAGTAAAATGCCTTGGTCCGGCTTCTAAATCTGTTTTTGTAAATGGAATTTTTGTTTCTGTTAAAGGTTTTTTTTGAGATTTATTAAATTGGTAACATCGAATTTTATCCGCACCTAAATCAGGGAGAAATAGGTAATCATATTGAGGGGAAAAAATAGCCGAATGAACATGTGATCGTGTTTGTCTTTGTTTATTCACGCTTCCGTCAGAATATTGAAAATTCTGTGTAATAGGAGCAATCTGTCCGTTTTTTAATAATGGATATACCGAAACACTTCCTTCGTTGTAATTAGCATTTACCAGCCATTTTCCATTTTCATGAATAGCAACATAAACCGGATTTTCCCCACCACTTTTCTGACTGTTTAAAAAGGTCAGGGTTTTATTTTGAGCATTAAATTCGAAACTGCTTACACTTCCGCCGTTTGGTGTTTTGCTTTCGGTACACGAATAAACAAATTTACCGTTTGGCGATAGTGTTAAATAAGATGCACTAACGAGATTTTTTACACCGGTTATTTTGGTAAGATTACCGTTTATCGTATCCAATTGGTAAACAAAAATGGATTCTGCCGATTTATCCCTGTTGAATGATCCAAAAAAGGCATAGGTATTTTGTGAAAATACAGGTGATGAAACTAATAAAAAAAAAGTAAAAAAAGCGAATTGTAGTAGTAATTTATTTCGTAATAAGTTCATGAGATTGTTTTATTTTATTCCTGTCCACCAGTCTTTGAATTGTTGATTTTCATTTTTCAGATAGACCAATTCGCCAATCATAGGTGTAATTAAAGGAATTGGATTTGCAGAAATTTTATTCAGTTCGGTGATTTTTTTAAGAGGTTCATCCCAGGAATGATTGCTTAATGGGAACTTGCAAGAATGAACCGGAAATACTCTTTTTGCTTTCAAGTCCTTTGCTTCCTGAATGACTTCTTCAGGCAAACTGTGAATGTATTTCCATTTGATGTCATACTGACCATTATCCAGAATAGCAAGATCAAATGGTCCAAACTGATTTCCGATTTCAGCAAAATGAGTATCGTAACCACTGTCACCGCCCAAATACATCTTAAAATTTTTGGTTTCCAGGACAAATGATAGCCACAAGGTGTTGCAGCGTTTGTAACTTCTTCCGGAAAAATGCCTTGCCGGAGTAGTATGAAGTGTTATATTTTGATCAAGTTCTATTGTTTCATTCCAGTCTTTTTCAATAATTTTCTGAGTTGAAAAACCCCAATTTTCAAAATGTGAGCCTACACCAAGTCCGCAGATTATTGTATTGGTTTTAGCTTTTAATTCCAGCATCGTTTCGTAATCAAGATGATCATAATGATCGTGTGTAATCAATAGATAATCAATTACAGGAAGTTCATCAACTTTGTAAATATCGGTTCCTTTAAATGATTTTGTAGTTCCCGCAATAGGTGAGGCGTTACCGCTAAAGACAGGATCAACCAAAATACGTTTTCCTTCAATCTGAATAAAATAGGAAGAATGCCCAAACCAAACCAGGATATCCTCCTCGACAGGAAGTGTCAGTAAATTGGTTCTTACAGACGGAAGTACATCAACCGGAACTCTTCTTATATTTTTTTTAAAAAAGAATTCTGAAAGGACTTCAAAATAGCTGTAGCCTTCGGTAATCTGTGGTGTTTTATGAATGTTTTCAAATTTACCATTCCTGAAATTAGGTGATTTTAGTATTAAATCAAGTCTTTGTCCGGACGGTTCTTTTCCAAATTTGGGTTCTTTCAGGTATTTAGATAAAAAAAATCCTATCAGAAAAATAATAATAAGCAGGGTAAGCATTTTTAGTTTTTGGGATATAGTTGGGTTAAATCTTCAACTGATTGTGAAATCATTTTTTTCAGTATTTCAATGTCAATGTCGGCTATTTTTTTGATATAAATACAGCCTTTTCCTTCTTTATGTTTTCCAAATTGAGACAGTAATTCTTTTTTATTATCAAATGATGGAGACAGATAAAGTGAAATAGCATCTTTTCGGGGAGAAAATCCAACAAGAGGTGCATCACCTTCATGTCCGCTGTCATATTTATAATGGTAACTTCCAAAACCAACAATACCAGCTCCCCACATTTTTGCATCAAAACCGGTTTCTTCCTTCATCAGTTTTATTAGCTCCAAAGCATCAATACGTTTTTTTTCATCTGAAATTGCATTGATAAAATCAATAACGCTGGTTTCTGTTTCTGTTGTTTTATTTTTTGCCATGGGAAATTGTTAATGTTATTAAAACATTCCGTTTTCATTAATCATTTTATTTGGAATACATTGTCCTAAATCCCAGAGTTCAATTATTTTATCCGATTCAAATTTAAATATATGAACAACGGCAATACCTAAGTCGCTTGTACTTTGTTTAACGTGCGAATGTACGGCTACCATATCCTGATCTCCAATGATATGATGAATTTCAAAAATTTTATTTGGATTCAGTCTTGCCGATTCCTCCATGGCAAGCATCAGGGTTTGGGCATCACCTTTAAAATAGACATTATGATGCTTAAAATTTGGACTTACATATAATCTAAATGCCTCATGGGAATGGCCTTTGGCTGCCCGATTTAGAAAATCTCCTGCTATTTCTTTCGTTGTCATGATTTTCATTTTTAAAACATACTAAATTATGAATTAAAAGTGATTGTGGAAAATATAAACAGAAATAGAATCAAAAAGATTTTGTTGACCTTTTATTTTGCTAACTTATCTAAACTGTTTAGGCTTTAGTTTTTGAGCAGCAAGTTCTGCTGTTTCATTAATTCGGTTTTGTCTGGTCTCTGGTCGTTTTGCACTGACAATCCAGTGTAGGATAATCTTTTTGGCAGACTTGCTTAAACTTAAAAAAAACTCCTTTGAATCTTTATGGTTTTCAAAAGCTTTTTCCAAATCGGCAGGAATTAGCAATTCTTCTACTTCGTCTAAAATTGTCCATGAACCGTTTTGTTTAGCAGTTTCAATGCTTTTATAGCCTGCAGGTGTCATAAGTTCATTCTGAATTAGTCTTTGTATTTTTTCTTTGTTTATTTTTGACCAGGCACTGTTAGTTTTTCTTTTACAGAAGAATTGTATGAATTTATCACTATCAATTGTTTTTCGGGTACTGTCGATCCATCCGAAACACAACGCCTCGTCAACGGCATCGCTCCAAGAGATGGTGGGAATATTAGTTTGTTTTTTATAGCAGATGAGCCAGACAGATTGTTTTGAGTTATGGTATTCTTTCAGCCATTCTCTCCATTCCTGCTGGCTGGAAGGACAAAAAGTTTCCAGTTCATTCAGTTGAATTTTTTTTTTATCGTTTGAATTTTCCTTTTGAATAGTCATGAAATTTTTTTGTAGATTTATAAAACAAATCTACAGTAGCTTAATGACAGCCCTTTGTCAGCAGTACAATAAAATTAAAAAAAATTAAGTTTTTTTAAGATTTAAATTCTCAACAATCCTCGAAAACCTCTCGCTGCATAGTAGGATTGGGCACCGTTATGGTAAACAAACACATTGTTATAACGGAAATCAGCAAATAGTGCTCCTCCTAGTTTTCTGATGGCTTCAGGTGTTTGAATCCAGCTTGAAGTTTTGGCATCAAAATTTCCGAATTGCTGTAATTCCCGATATTGCTCTTCTGTTAAAAGTTCAATCCCCATTAATTCTGCCATATCAATGGCGTTATTTTCCGGTTTATGTTCTTTTCTTGATTCCTGTCCTTTAAAATCATAACAAACACTTCTGCGTTCTTTAGGGCTTTCCGATGAACAGTCATAAAAAATGTATTCATCTGTTTTTTTGTCGTAACGTATAACATCCGGTTCCCCTCCGGTTCTTTCCATTTCGTTGAGTGACCAAAGTTTTTCAGGATTAGTCTGCAGTTTTTTCTCTACTTTTGACCATTCGATATTTTTATGACGGTTTGGGTTGTTTTCAAAACGTTTCTCCAGTATTGTTAACAGCTCATTTTGCTCTTCTGCTGATAATTGTTTTTTATCGTTATTACTTTTTTTCATGTTTAATAATTTAATAATAGGAGTGAGGTTAGTTTTTATGTTTATTAGAATTGTTCCACCATTAGAAACACAGCCGCCGCTAATTTCATCACTATTAATGTCCAGTTTATCGGTTGTTTGTTTAATTTATTGTTATTCCAAACTTAACAATTTTTATATAATGCTTTTTAATTTAAGGTACAGTTCAGCTATCAATATTGCCAGGCCAAAGCTTATCAGAGTTCCTATCAAGATGTATTCGGTTAGTTTTATTTCTTTATTTTCTTTTAAATCACCAAACCTGAAGATTGATTTGGCAGCCAATAAAAATCCGACACCTTCCCAAAATGAGGTAACTATAAAGATGAAAATAAAGAGACGTTCCAGCATTCCGATATATTTTCCGGCTTCTTTTATACCATTATTTGGAAAAGGATAATTAAAGATGGCCATTATTTTTTTCATAACAATTGCCGAAACGTAGGTAATGCTAACTAAAGAAATGAATAGCAAATAATTTTCTGAACTAAATATAAAGTCAACATCTATTTTGTAAGTGTAAAAATAATTGATAAATATTGCTATTGCAATCCCGTGTGCTATTTGATCAAGGAGTAAATTATTAATAGCATTGACTTTATTCCTGAGTATTATTTTTGTTATTATATCTATTACTAAATGGGAAAAAGCCAATAGGATAGCTGGAAAAAAGTATTGTTTCTCAAAACCTGTAACAATTAGCAGCAGTAATAAATGAATCAAAGCGTGCAGATATAAGTACTTTGACTTTAGCTTTTTTGCATCAATATCTGCCACCATTTTATTAGTCTGAAAAACAAAGTCACCTAATAAGTGAGCCAGCGTAATTTTTAAGATCAGTTCAAACATTGCAGGATCTTTTTAGAATATAGATTTATAGTTTCTGTTATTTCATCATAACCGCCTCTTTTTAAGGCTTTATTGATTGTTGTACTGTCTTTTGATAATTTTTGAGCTATTTCTTTTTGCATTAATTTTTTATTTGTCAATGCAAAGAAAATGGTTTCTGATGTTACTGGTTTCCAGTTGTCTGTTATAAAACTAAGCAATTTTAAGGTAGGATTAAAATATTCGTCAAACTCGTCAAATGGACTTTTTAAGATCAGGGTATTATTTTTTATTTTTTCAAAACTTTCCCCTGAATGGATAAAGGCTGTACCGTAAGATTCGGTAATTTTTTTGCTTTTAAAATCTTTTTCTCCAATCCCAATTGACATTCTTGCATCAATAATAGTATTAGATTTTATTAATGCTTTTATGCATAATGCTATTTCCAAAGCATTTTCGGCAGGAACTTCCAGTTGAAAACTGTCTCCCCGGTAGATTTCCCACTTTTCCGAATCAGATATAATTTCCGATAAATATTCCTTAAGTTTTGGAAGCCAAATTTCCGAATTTACTTTTCTGGAATTGACAATGTCACCTGTAATTACTGCTATCATAAATATCAATTTTATGCAAATGTAAAAAAAAATGGTCAAAATAAGCCATTTTTTTATAATTGCACTTTTTCGACCAATTATTGATTTTATAAATGAATGACTTATTTAAGCCAATAAGATAAAAATGGCTTATATAAACCATTTATAATGATGTAATATCGTTTGCAATTAGGGTCAGATTGTGATCGAATTGATGTCCGCCTGTTTTTCTTTCATGAAAATTTGCTTCGGGCATTTTTCTCTTATACTTATTGAAATGAGAAAAAGGAACTTCTTCATCATCTTTTGCATGATAGAGAAAAAAAGGAATATGAATTGGTAAATGCTCCTCAAATTTTTCTTTTAGCTTTAAGCCTTGTTTCCAATCTTCAGTACCACTCCAAAAAGGTGTGGCAATCAGGAAAACTCCTTTGATGTTTTTAGTGGCTGGATTTTCACTAAGAAATTTTAATACCATTGAGGCTCCTAAGGAATGTGCCACAATAAAAAAATCACTTTTTATTTTTGCAATTTCTTTTTCAATTTCTTTAAGCCATCCAAAATCGGGTGCAGATTCATCAGAAGTTAATTTAGGATAAAGTACAGTGTAATTATTACCGATTTCTTGTTGTAATGATCTTACTAATGATTTATCATCATCGTAGCCATTATCTCCGCCACCTTGTATAAATACTATTTGTTTTTTCATCTCGTATAATAATTTCAAATGGACTAAATAAAAAAAGACATTGGGAAAAAAAGTTTAATGTCATTCCATTTATAAGTTAAGAATTAGGCTTTTATTCAACGCTATTTTGGCAAATTATTGACTAACGTTCTTGCAGTTATAACTTGAATATGGAAACATCTATTTTGACCTATACGAAAATAGGAATTAAAAATTATAATTCCACTAAGTTTGTAAGTATTTGTATACTTGTGTGTTGTGAGTTTTTAAAAGTAAAATAAACGAGTTTAGTTTTCAGTTTTTTGGATTTCTAATTTGGGATTGATCACGTAACGATTGGCAACTACAAGGCGTTGGCGATTTCGTAAACGAAAACTGTCTGCCACCACAAAAACTTGATACGAACTACAAAACTTCATTTAACCACTAAAACTACCAATTTCTTGTAGGTGCTGTTAGTGGGGCGTTATTTTTCTTTACGCATTAAATTGTCTTAAATGATGGTCGTTGTGTTTAAATGCAAAAATTCCAATTTGCTCTTTTGTCATTTTACCAAAGAAGTCGTGAATGAAATCGTCATTTGAAAAGTGTTCGTAAGATTTAATTTGGTCTATCCAATTTGATTTTTGAGGAGAGAGTTCCCCAACAGTTTCTTTAACTGTAAATGCTTTTCCTGCGGGCATACCTTTACCAATTGGCTTATCATCTTTTGTGTTACTTTTCAAAGCAATTTTGCCAAATATTTTTCCAAGGAATTCTTGTTTATATACAAAATTACTTTTGCCTAAAACCCACTCGTTCCAAATTGTACAATGTTTGCTCATTTGATAAACATTCATCTTGCCCCAAGCGGGTTTGTTGTCTTCATTTAAAGAATTAATTCGTTGAACTAACTCATCTCTGGTTGATTCATCAAATATTGTTTTCATTGTTAAAGTTGTTAAGTGGTTGTAATGAAAAGTAGTTGCCCGAATCATCTTTAAACAATGCTTCTGTTCCGTAGAATTCTTTTGTTGGAGGTTTGATAAATTCTACCCCTTTTTCTTTCAGTTCTTCATATGTAGCGAAAATATCATTACAGGTTAATACACCACAACCAAATATTCCTTTTTTGATAAGGTCAATTAATGATTCTGCTATGTCTTTTGGAAACATTTTGCTTACCTTAACTGGAAATAATACAAGCTGTAAGTCTGGTTGTTCAGGTGGTGAAACTGTCAGCCATCGTGAATCTGGTCCCATGGGAATATCGTCCACAAGTTTGAATCCTAATTTGTTTATATAGAAGTCATAGGCACGATCTTGGTCTATTACATGAATGTTTGTAACTGTCAATTTTGTTATCATTGCTTTTCTTTTAGGTTGTTAAAGTGTAAAGATCAGCAATGATTTATTTATTCTCATCTTCAAAATTGCTATTCTTTGCCCAACCATGCATAAATGAATAACAACTTGGTATAAAAGCTAATGGCGAAATTTCAAATTTAGTTTTTCTTTCCTTGTATTGGTTTGCGTAATGAGAAGGTGTCTTGCCAACTAACCTGGTAAAGAGTGCGCTAAATGTGCTTACACTATCAAAACCAACCAAAAAGCACACATCCTTGACAGATTTGTTTAGTTGTAAATGTTGTTGCGCTTTTTCAATTCTTACTGTTGTGAGATATTGATGTGGCGTTTTTCCGTAGATAGATTTGAATAATCTTATAAAATGAAATTTGGAAAAATATGCTTCGTCTGAAATGTTGTCAAGGTCAATTTTTTCAAAGTAGAATTTGTCAATGTATAGTTTTGCCTGGACAATCCGTCTGTACAAATAGATTTTTGGATATTGTTCTGTTGTCATTTTATTGTCTAGTCAATATTTATAAGGTGTCGCTTTAGAATTTTCATTACTTATAATTTTCATTTCTTTGGTTTCTGCCAAACGGCTGTTAGCGGCTTTTTTTTAACTTCCAATGTTTAACTAAATAGTAATTCCAAATTCCTTTTTGTATAGTTATTTCTAATTGATAATCTTTTGGATTACGATTATAGTTTTCTCGATTCGTTTCAGAACTAACATTAAAAACTTCAATTTGATTTTTAAATTCAAAACTTACATCTGGATTTTTTTTAGTGTAAAATCCTTTTACTTTACAAATTACTATTTCTGTCGGATTTTTTTCTGCTTCATTTTTATTTATGTAATTCCAAATTACACTTGCAATTTGTCCAAAACTTAAATATGAAACCAAAATTCCCTGTAATAAATAAAACCCAATCACATATATTTTAGCGTATATTTCTTTAAAACTCAAATATTTTCTAATTAAAAATTCTTTTCTATAAATTCCGAAAAATATTATTCCAATAATTGTAGGTAATAAAAATATATAGATTTCATATCTATTATCACCTCCAATCGTTTTACTTTCGATAAACCCTAAATTTACAACAGAAAAAATCATAGCGAAAATTAAAAGAGAGTAATGTATTCGTTCTGTTTTTTTTTCTTTTATTTTGAGTTTTCTTTTTTCTGTATTCTTTTGGCGTTGTTTTTCTCTCAAAAAATATTGTATTAATTATTTACTTTTTAATATGTATTTGTTTCTTCGGTTTCTCGAAAATATCCGCTAACGTTTTGCCAGTAACCGTTAGTCGAGGATCAAAGCGGACTGAGTTATCTCTGCTGATTATAAAGATCTTGGTGAAACGACAACTTCCAGCTACCGAAAACTCCGCGATTGCGGTTACAGATGGTTACCAACAGTTTTTACTTATCAATTAGTCGGCGATGATAATTTACCTGTCCAAGATGATAAGTTAAATGCGTTGTCAAATGAACCAATAAAAAGCCGGTTGAAGTTTTTTCAGTAAAAACTAGAGTTGGGTATTCATTTTCTAATTCGTTTTGTTGCAAATTTATTAAAGACTTTCTAACTATATCTATAGTTTCGTTTAAACTTTTAATCAATTCGTGTTTCGAAATACCTTTTTGAGAAAACTCAAGTTCTCTATTTCTAATATAATTTGTTTTACCGATTTCCTTTCCGATATAAGTGTTTAAATTTCCAATTATGTGTAAGGTTAAGTTTCCAGCTGAGTTTAAAATATCTTCTTCTATACGCCAAATATTTTGCTCATTTTTATAAAGATCAATTTCGGTAATTAATCTGTTTAAATCTCGTTCAAAAATCTGGATTAAAGTTTCTGTTAGCATTTTTTAAATTCTTAAATGACCTTGATTGATTGTCGAAAAATTGCTGTAACGTTCTGGCGCTTTGGGAGGTTGGGAAAATAAAGATGCGGGATTTTTCAATTAAGCACAAATTTTTCAAATACAAAAATCATCATTAAATTCAGCCTAAACCCCAATCTCACCAAAAGGCTGTTAGTGGTAGTTACTTTTTAATTTTAAACTTCTACTTTAAAACCTAAATCAACATCGTATCCCGATTGTCCTCCTTGAACTCCCCAACTTTCTTTATTACTGTCTCTAATAACAATTAAAATATGGTCTTTAGGGATACCTAATTCAGACAAATTTTTAACGATTTCTCTAAATAAATTTCTTTTCGCATCAATTGAACGACCAGAAAATGCATCAACACTTATTAAAGTATATAATTCAGGTTTAGTTTTAGTTGGTGAAACTGCAAATCTATATGGGGGATGAACTAAAAGTCTAATAGTTCTATCTTCTGTCGGAATCTGAAATGCTGTTACCATTGCTGAATGAACTGCATTAATAAGTTTTATTCCTTCTTCTTCATTATAATCTTTTCTAACTTCTATTAAAATCGCTGGCATAATATTCTTTTTTTAGTAAGTTGTTTAAAAGTTATTATCATGAAAATTACATTTTATTTTGTATTCTGCAATACAATTACCACTAACCGTTTCGCGAATAAGCGAATCGACGAAAATTGAAACCGAGTATTCTCTGCCGATAGAAAACGAAGTTATGGAAAAAACTGTTTCAATTTATTAAAAACCAGCCAATTTTGCTTAGCCGCTTAGCCGTAGTTTTTATTGCTTAAACCATTTAATTATATTTTCGATAACGGATTTCCAACCATCAATATTTGGTTTATCAGAAATATTAAACGAATGGTCAGCTTTTTCAATAAGTTCTAGTTCTACTTCCTTCCCTTTAGATAGCAAAGCGGTATAAGAAGAAATAGCAGTTTCGGGGTGTACGGCTCTGTCCGCAGTTCCTTGTATAAGTAATATTTTCCCATTGTAGTTTGTCAGTTCATCAATCACTGAAGTTCCTAACATACTTGACCAACGCAAATAAGTAAATCCCCAAAACATTTTGTCAGTATTATCAGGATTTGCTAAAATATCTCTCCATTTATCTGTAAGGTATCTTAATCGTTGGTCGGAAGTCGGCATATTATGCTCTTTTGTATTAAAAAATGTCCCGTCATTAGCAAATTTGTATAAACTATAAAGTTGGGAAAGTCCTTCTCCTGCCAAAATCACTACGTTTGAAATTTTTTCTTTCATTAGGTTGGCTACTCTTGATGCTACAATTCCACCTTCAGAATGTCCTGCTATCAAAACTTTAGTTGTATCAATTTTTTCATTTTGACTTGTATAATTTATTGCTTCTACAATATTATTACTAAAACTTTTAAGGGAAAATTTCTTATCGAAAATTTTGGACGTTCCAGATTGCAGATATTTTACTCCAGGTTTTTCAACAATCAATATCCTATACTTTTCTTCACTTGCACCATACCATGTCATATGTCCGTATTCAGGCTGTATTTTCCCGTTTTGAGATTTTGTAAATAAGGAATTCATTCCCGATCCTTGCACAAATACGATTAAAGGCAAATTTGATTTTGATGATGTAACAGACAAGTAAAATGTTATTGTGTCTGTGTCTGTTTTTAATTCATATTTATCATATGGTAGGTTAGGTAAGAATTCAATTTTTGCTTTCTGTGCGAAAAGTGAATTTGTTAATAGCAGAAGAAATAGGATTGTATTTAGTTTCACTGGTATGTTGTTTTAAAATTACGACTGACGTTTATTGTCTGATTGTTCGTTGTCGCTTTAAAATAGCCACTAACGTTTTGCGGCTTGGCGAAGTTGCTGAAATCGAAGCACAAATCTTCAATTTTGCACAAAAGTTCAATCGAAGAACTGCTGTTGAATTTAGCACTAAACCCGCCATTTTGCCAAACTGTTGTTATGTGCTGTTTATTTTCACTTTACATTTATGTCATTATACAAATTATCAACTACTTTTTCTAAAATTTGTCCTGTTCCATCAAAGCTCGCATTTGTCAAGATAGAAATTCCCATATTTTCTTTAGGATAAATCACAAACCAATTCTGCATTCCATAGATTCCTCCGTGATGTCTAATAATTAATTGGTCACCGTTTTCTATGATGTACCAATGATAGCCTTCCCAAAAATCAGAACCTTCTTTAAATAATTTTTTATGAGATTCGTTGACTATGGGATTTGATTGGTCCAGTTGCAATTTCATATATTTAACTAAATCTGTAGTGGTAGAGTGCAATCCTGAAATTCCACCCCATAAAGTTCTATTGAAGTTGGGCATTAACTCATTTTTATCGTTATAGCCTTTTACCAATCTTATTCTATCATCTTCATTGAGTGTAAACTTGGTAAGGTTCATTTTATTGGGTTTCAAAATAAATTCAGTTACCAATTCCTCATAGGGTTTTTGGTACATTTTTTCAAGGATATACGCGGTCACCTCTGGAGCTGTGTTTGAATAGAAATAGATTTCTCCAGGTTTAGTTTCAATTTTGATTTCTTTTAATCCCTCAAAAAAAGCTGTTTTATTTTCGCTTTTTATAGGCATATTAGGAAATCCACTTGTATGGGTGATGAGGTGTTTGATTGTTATAGGTTCACCTTTAAATTCTAAATTAGGATAAGGTTCATCAAGATAGATTCTAATATCATCATCTAAATTTATTTTTTTATCAAGTACGGCTTTCGCGGCGATATAACCTGTAAAAGTTTTTGTTACAGAAGCTATTTCATAAAGAGTAGAATCGTTTGGTGTGTTTCCTTTTCCTATTGTTAATTCTCCAAAATGCTTTGTTGTGGATTTTCCATCTTTATACACTGCAATGGAAACAGAATGAAATCTTTTTTCATCTAATAACTGAAGCGCATTTTTTGTGATTGCATTTTCAATTTTTTGTTTACTAATTTGCTCATAACTTTTACATCCAAGTAGGGCAAAAAATAAAACAGTGGTTAAATATTTCATTGTTGTAATTTTTAATGTAATTGTCTATTTCTTTTGTAAAATGGCACATAACGTTTCGGGGCTTGGCGAGGTTGGGGATTAAGATGCGGATTTTTACGTTAAACATAAATTTCACAATTACAAAACCATCTTTAAAGTCAGCCTAAAACCCCAATCTAGCTAAACGGCTGTTACCAGCAGTAATTTTTTTATTATTCTGGAGCTAATGCATAATGGCTTAAAATTTCTCTAGCTTCGTTTTGAGTTAAAATTTTAAGTTCAGAATCTATAATTGCTTCTTCTTCTGTCATCATTGAACGTGAAAGAATTAGTTTGAATACTTCTTCTTTAGTTTTTAAATCCAATATACCTTTAGTTTTTAAATACCATTCATAAGTATTAGCCATTTGAAGCCAAATATTAATTTCGCTATCAGGATTTTGGTCACTTTTGAAAATATTTATGGTTTCTTCTAAACTTACTGGATGTACTTCTAAAAGAGTAAATTGTATTTTTTCAATTTTATGAATTTGTTCTTTAGTCAATGTATTTAATTCCTTTTTAGAGTTGCAAGAAGAAAATATTATTATTGAAAGGATAATAAGTATTCGAGTCATATAGTTTGCAGGGTTTTTAATTATTGCTGATAACGTTCTGGCGCTTGGCGAGGTTGGGGAATAAAGATGCGAGATTTTTCGGTTAAACACAAATTTTCCAAGTACAAAACCAACTTTCCATTAAGCCTAATACCCAAATTGCTTGTAGAGTGGGTTGGCAGTAGTTTTTTTATTTATAATCTTAAATAATCTGTTGGGGGTAATTTTTTATATTCTTTATTTCCCTTTATGATTTTTGTAATATATTGACTTAATAACAAAAGTTTTTTTTCTTTTTCTTTCTCTATTTTATAAACACAAGAAGTTTCAGTTCTAGAAGCCTTAACAATATTATTAGCAGTTATTTCAATTTCAATATTAGTATTGTTTTCGTTATACTTTTTATTTAAAGTATCACATTCAAACTCAACTGGAAATTTTAAAAACTCTATTTTTTTATAATATTTATAAATTTCCATTTTTTGTTTTCGGGAGAATGAAATTTTTACACATTTATCTTTTGAATTCATAAATTCACGAGTTAAAACTTCTGATTTTGAATCATAAATTTGTTTTCCAAAAATTATTTTAAATGAAAAATCACTTGGTAACTCATTTTCTGAATTACAGCTAAAAAAACAAATCGTAAGTAGATAAAATATTATTTTTTTCATTATTGTTTTATAATCTAATCATATCTGAACTTGGGATTCTTTTATATATAGGATTTTTTTCAAGCATTTTCTTTAATTTATTTGAAAAGTCATATAATTTTTTTTCTTTTTCCATTTCTATTTTATTATCACAATGACTATTAGTTCTTGAGCCTTTTATAATTTCATTTGCTTTTATTTGGATTTCAAGAGATGAGCTTGGTATTATTCCTCCTGGTTTTAATGTATCACATTGAAATTCTGAAGGGAAACTTAAAAAATCTATTTTTTTATAAAATTCATAAAGTTCTAATTTCTGTTCTTTAGTTAGTTCTATTTTTACAATAGAATTTTTTTTCAATGTATTATATCGTACTAAAGTTTCTGTTTCGGAATTATATATTTCACCATCAAAATCTACTTTTATAGTAAAATCCTTTGGTAATTCTGAATGACAACTTATTAAAGAAAAAAATATTATTATATATAAAAATTTCATTTTAAATTATTTAGTTTTCGGCTTTAAAATTAATGCCAACGTCCTGGCGCTTGGCGAGGTTGGGGAATAAAGATGCGAGATTTTTCGGTTAAACACAAATTTTCCAAATACAAAACCAACTTTCCATTAAGCCTAAAACCCCAATCTCGCCAAACGGCTGTTATGTGGGGTTATTTTTGTCGAAATTACATTTAAACCGCAAATTTTTTACGCTTTTGTTGGCACATTTCAATTTTCACGTTTCTGCTTTCGTAATCAAATGTTATTAATTGATGATAGGAAGAGGAACAGGAAACATTTTGTCAAACTTATCAAATTTTATTTTTCTATCTATCGATTTGAACTGTTTGTAACTTTGTAAATGATTGATCCATTCTTCAAATTTCCAAAACTCTTCTGGACCTTTACCATCGTGTAGCATTAATCTTTTATTGTCAATTGAAAAAGCAATTGTTGTTCCGTCTTCTATTTGGTTATTTGAAAAGACAGAATCCTTGATAGGGAATTTAAATTCACATATTAAACTATCTAATATTTTCTTCTCATTTTGTTCAAGTACAAAATAGTATAAACCCTTTTTTCCATATGGATAATAATTTAAGTAATAAACTGTATCTGAAGAGTTAAAATTCAATCTATAACTTGTTTTTATATTTCCTTTTGAATAAGTAAAGTTTGTATAGCAACTTTCTTTTTCTTTTTCGCAACTGCAGAATAAAACTAATATTATTATTGAAATAAGTTTTTTCATTTTTGAAATATTATTTTTTTCAACTGTTTATTTTCTGATTGCTTCTATCTGCGTAATTTCGGCACAACTAGCCCATAACGGTTCGCGGCTTTAAGAAGTTGGGGATTTGTAAGTCCAAAACTTTTTTTATTAACCACCAAAAATCAAAAGTCGAAAACAAACTTTAAATTAAGCCCTAAACCCCAATTTCTTAAAAACCGCTGTTAGTTGCTGTTTATTCATCGATATGTTCAAATATTAGTTTGTTTTCTTCTTTTACGATTTCAATTGTTCTCCAAACTGCAGCATACCCTTCGCCTTGTGGTTCAAAAAGCTCTCTTACAAAATAGTTCTCCCGTTTCGTGATTTAATTCTTTTCGGGCCTTAATAATAGTCTTCTTGATTGTCAAAATACGATTGGGTTTCTTTGTCTAGATTAAGTTTTAGAACTTTTGATTTCGTTATTTATTCTTGTTTTGTCTTTTCAGAAATCTTTAAAGTAAAAGTGTGATAATACTCTCCGATTGACGACATCTATTTATTTTCTAAAATCTCCATTACGTCTTTAAGTTGAATATTTTGCTCCTTTAAAAGTTCTTTTGCTTCATTTTTTGTAAATAGTTCATCTTCAAATATTGACATTAAAATTATTACCAAGAAAGATATTTTCCAATTTTTGGATAACCTAACTTTTTGGTAACCAATAGAAAATAAAAATTGTTCCTACTACTACTATTATTATTATGATAATTAATAAAGCGATAAAATGTAGTTCCATTTTATTCTTTGTCAACTAGGTTTTCTGATTTCGTTCTGGTAAAATAGCCACTAACTGTTTGCTGCTTCTCGTCAGTGGCGCGATTTTTCTCACTGAACCATCACAAATATACCGAATGTTTAAAACGAGAGTTGTTTTGTGATAAAAAACATTCTCACTTAACAGTTATGATAAATCCCAACCCTAACCATTGCGAGAGAAATGAAAATAAAAAGCTGGAGGAGGGAATTAAAGATCGCCTTAAGAAAAACCATTAATCCTGATTTGGATTTTTTGACGTTTTAGCGACAAGCAGTTAGCTTACATAACCCCTTAAGATCCTATTGTCATCTCGTTGTCATCCCTTTATCAATTGCTCCAAAATTTCCGTTTCTATTAATTTTTACGTGCAAATATTGATTTGTTTCTGTATTTTCAAAATCACAAGCATCTCCGTGAAACCAATACGTCCAATTTTCTTTTAGATTACCTTTCCAAAGATTATTTTGTCTACTAACAAATTTGTCAAATATGCGATCAGAATTTAAATCAAGATTAAATTCCAAAGCTAAAACTTTTATCATTTCGTTGGCTTTATTTTCAAAAGCTTTAATTACTTCAATAAGTAGTTTTAATTCTTGCATATAAAATTTGTTGAGTAATTTTCGATTTTTAACGGCTATGTCGCCTAACGTTCTCGCGCTACAAGCAGTTTGGGATTAAAGAAGCCAAATCTTTGGATAAACACAAATTTCCCAAACACAAAACCATCTTTAAATTTAACCAAATCCCCAAATTGCTTGTAGAGTGTGTTAGCGGTAGTAATATTAGTCGTAATGATGTCTACATTTCAAAATTTGAATTTCATCATCGATAAACCTGTAAATTAATCTATGTTCATCATCAATTCTTCTTGACCAAAATCCAGCATACTTATGTTTCAATGGTTCTGGCTTTCCTATTCCTTCAAAAGGATTTCTTGAAATATCTTTGAGTAGATCATTTATTTTTTTTAGTTTCTTCTTGTCAATTTTTTGCCAATACAAATAATCTTCCCAAGATTCATCAACAAATACATATTTCATTTTATTCCTCAATTAAGTCTTTAGAAAATGACTTACCATTCTTAAATTTATCAATAGCAGAATCTAACCTACTTTCGTTAGTTCTGTTTGATAATTCATAATTTGTTGCGATTAGTGAATTATATTCTTCAAGTGAAATAACAACAATCCCTGAATCTTTTCCACGATTTATAATTAGAGTTTCAAAGTTTATTGCTACTCTATCAAAGTAAGATTTAATATCTTTTCTGAAATCTGAAATATTTGCTACTACCATAATTATTATATTTTGTACAAATGTATGTACAATATTTTGATTTTACGCAATATTCGTCAATTATTACTGCTAACGTTCTGAAGCTTCTAGCGGTTGAGGAATAAAGATGCGAGGTTTTTCCATTAAACACAATTTTTTCAATTAAAAAACCATCTTTAAATTCAGCCTAAAACCCCAATCGCTACAAACGGCTGTTATTGGCAGGCTAGTTTGCGTTAAATCTTCTTACGAGCTTCATTTTCGAATAATCTTTATTCTCTACAATTTCCATCACTATAAAAGATTCTATGATCATTTATCATATCTTAAAATATCAATCATAGTTTGATTTTCTACAGTATAAACGGCGAGTGTGAAATAATCGTTGGGATGTCTAGAAACTTTTCTGAATGTAGGTTCTTTACAGGTAAATTCCTTACCTAAAATAAAAGCATTTTTGCGGTAAAATGTCCAATCAACTAATTCACATAAGCTTTTATTATTTGATGACTTATAAATAAAAGCATTTAGAGTATCTTGTTTAAAATATAAACTGTCTACATTATTAAATTTCCATGATTTATCTGAAGGCAAAGAAAGTTTACCATTTTTCATTTCCACTTTACTGCTTTTGATTATTTTCTGAACGGCAGTTTTTTCGGGTCCGCTTTGGGCAAATAAACAAATCGGAATTAAAAAAGCAATGTAAATTAATTTGTATTTCTCCATTTGATTTTTTTTGCAGATAATTTCTGTTTTTTTCGATAGCTTGCCTATAAAGTTCTGGCACTACAGCGGGTTTGGGACTAAATTAAGACCATTCTTCGGATTTGCCAAATCATTCCAAATACAAAACCATTTTCCCATTAAGCCAAATGCCCAAATCCGTTGTAGTGGCTGTTAGCGGTTCGGGCTTCTTTTAATCCGCAATCCAGATCATTTCTTGTTCCGTTAATGGGTTCCATTTTTTCAGTAATTCTCCAAGTTGATTTATTGATCCTGGAAAAGTTGTAATATAAAATTCAGCTGAACTATGCTCTATTTCTTTTTTTTGCCATCCAAGAGAGGCAGAGGAGGAAACTTTTACATGAAGAGCTGCGTGCCCATTTTCATTATAACAAAACACTCTTAAAAAAATAGAGTAATAACCTTCTTCACTATATTCGAATTTAATTTCACTACCTAAGGTTTTTGGAAATATCAACAGTTCATTTGCAAATTTTTTAAAAACATCAGATTGACCATAAATGTAAATACTTGAAGAATTTCTTTCGTTATTTAATTTAATTTCAAAAGTGATATCATCATATCCTAAACTTCCCCTTATAATTTGAATTCCTTGTTTAGACATTAATTGTTTGAATTTATAATTATGATTGCTTTCGTATTCATTTTCGTTTTTAGCCTGACCGCTAACGTTCTCGCGCTACAAGCAGTTTGGGATTAAGTAAGCCCATTATTCGGATTTGCCAAATCTGCCAAATACAAAACCAACTTCAAATTAAGCCTAAAACCCAAATTGCTTGTAGCGTGTGTTAGGTACAGTAGCTTATCGTCTTATTAATTCGAATTCTTTTGACTTCAATCTATCTAGTGGATCTTTTCCTAGTACTTTCTCATTTATCATTTCAATTAACTCGTTGTCATTAAATTCTATTAAAAGTTTATCACTACTGAGTAATGTTTTTTGTTCATTAACTGCTGTATTGTCAATACCTTTTCTAGAAAATACTATAGCAAAATTACCGACTTTTTTTGTTATATATTTTGTAACACTAAACAGTGTTGTAGAATTTAATTTTTCAGAGTAATTTTTAAAATCAATAATTATTGCTTTTGATTTATATTCGTGCTTTACTTCTGCCCAAAACGAAGTTGAATCTTTTGGATAATTGCTAACAATTAAATCACGACGGTGATTTTTTAAATCGGTTTCAAATTGTTCTTCGGCTATATATGATTTAAAATTGTCGGCAAATAAAAATCTAAAAATATCTGCACCGATTGTTTCGTATTCAGCCCAATCTTTATTGCCCGTAGGGCAATTTTTTAATCTATTAATGAGTATTGATGCTTCAAAATTTTTATTTATTTTTTTTGGTTTAATACTATCTAAATTTGATTTTATATACCAACTTAAGACGTCAGTGTTTTCATTTTCAAAATACTTACCAATTAAATCAAATAAAAATAATGAAGAAATATTATATGTTTTTAATAAGTCAATAGTATCTTTTCCTGGAAATGTTGTAAAAACAAAAATAGTTTCTACTAAATTTGTATTGTAGAATTTAGTTGCTTTTTCAACTAACTTATTTGAACTTCTAGATTTATGATGGTATATTTCAAATTGAGTTTTTTTATTAGACTTTTCTCCTAATAAATCAAATCCTTTATTTTGTAAATCGCCTGTCTTTATAAATTTATAACCATCACATTTGAGTAAAAATTTCGCAAAATCAATAGCCACTATTTCAGTTGAATTTTCTATAAAAATCCTAACCAATGCATAATGAATGTCTTCTATTGAAAATGGGTTTTTAAAAAGAAAATTTGACCTAAACAAAGTTAATGCCATCGCATCGATTTGCTCATTTGCAATTTCTTCTAAATTATAGAAATACGCTGGATAAAAATTATAATATTCATTTTTTAAAGTAATAGAAGATTTACTGTCAGATTTATATGAATGAAGTCTTAATTCAAAAATATCATTCGAAATTGCTTCTGTAATATATGCTCTAACATCTTTATCATAATATGAAAAAGAATCACAAATTGATGGATAGTTTGTTGAGATATAATTTTTGTAATCTGAAAAATACATTTGAAGTTTTCCTTCAATTATTTCATAATCAGATTTTTTAATGATTACTTTTTCCTTTTTAACAATACTCTTTTTTTGAGTTTTTTTTACTTCTTCAAGTTTTGCTATTTTTTCTTGTACATTTTTAAATTTTAAAACTTCGGGCATAAAATAATGAATTGGCTCTTTTTTATCTTTTTCAAGCTCATCAATTTCTTCAACCGAAAGATTTAAGTATGCAATTCTTATTTCATAAATATAAAATAACAATTCTCCACCATATCTTAATCTCGTTGTCCAAAGACATTCATTAAGTTCATAATGTAGTTCATTTGACAATATTATTTTTTCTTTTAAGAAGTTTTCAATTGTTCTTTTATGGAGTGTTTCAAAAAACAAGTTTGTAAAACTTAATGGGAATAAATTAAACTTTATAATCCTATCAATAAGATTTGACAACTCGGTTTTTGTTTCCAAAAACAATTCAACTTCATTTTGCTTAACCAAATTTATCTTTGCAAATAAATCAATTAAACTTTCATAGTATTTTCGAGTTGTTGTCATTTATAGATTCAGTTTTTGCTATTGTACCTAACGTTCTGGCACTACAGCGGGTTTGGGAGTAAATTAAGCCCATTCTTCGGATTTGCCAAATCATCCCAAATACAAAACCATCTTTCCATTAAGCCCAATGCCCAAATCCGTTGTAGTGGCTGTTACCAGCAGTTTATATTTTGAATTCGAAATCGTGAGGTATAGTCTTTTCATTGAACTCAATTTCTTTGTCAATGATTGTTAAAGATTTACTTATTTTTATTTTACAAATAAATCTTTTATCATCTTCTACTTCCAATGATTCAACTTGTATTATCTGACTAAATAAATTGTAATCGATTTTCGCATTAGTTTTTAGTCCTTCCATTTCTGTTATATCTCCTTTTGATACTGCTCGCTGAACCGTTTGAATCCATTCAACAACTTGGTACTTTAAATGTTTGCTTAGGTCAACTTTTATTTGAGGAACAGAGGCTTTTAGAATTGGAATGAGTTCAACATAATTCTCTTCAAGTTTCTTATTGTCATCAATTGTCAAAATATATTCACGTTCAGTGTGAAATGATGTGTTTTTATCCTTGTCTGTAAAATTTAAATAGTCAAGAGAGGTTTGGGTATAATAATTTTCTATTTCTCCTTTTGGAAAAATATAAATATTTGCAGATTTCAATGCCTCTAATAATTGATAAAAACGTGGTATTATAAAATTAACTTTTGCTTTTTGTTCTTCAGAAACACTAGAGAGAATCTTTTCTTTGAATTTTATTAGACCTATTAACATTGCCGTGATAAGTGTATGTCTTTTATCTGCTATTTGGCATAGCGGTTTTAAAAAATCAATTAAGTGATTTATATCAGCATCTGTTGAAGTTTTAGCGATTAAATCATCAGCTACTTCTTTTAATTTTCTTTCCAATTCGCCAATGAGATTTGCCAAATCAGTTCCTAAACCTTCATTTTGTACATACAAGTTACAATTTGAATTTTCTTGTGCAACTTCTCTTAATTTACCTTTAAATAAGGCATCGAGATCTGCAATTATTCTTGCTTTAATTTGAAGTTTTTTGCAAAGCCTAAAGAATACAGCTAACTCATCTTTTCCACCAACATCAATAATACTAGAACCTGATGCACTTATATTATAATCAAGTTTATCAAAGAGTAAAGTAATTATTTGTTGGTCAGTATAGCCTTCAACGAAAACTGGGTTCGGAGAAAAGAAAAATTGTTTGTGATGCGTATTGAAGCGAGGTAAAAATTTCTTTAAAATATATTCATCTTGAACATCTAAAGTGTCAACAAAATTAGGTGGCTCATTATAATGACATACAAGAATACTTTTTAAATCATCTATACTTCTTAAGTCCAAAAAATATGGGGAGTGAGTTATGATAAAAAATAATTTTTTAGTTGGGTCAACAGCAGGGTCTCCTGCAAACTTCCTTATTTCACTAAGCAAAAAAGATTGAAATTGTGGATGTAAATGTAATTCTGGCTCATCAAGAATTAGGCAATTTTTACTTTCATCATATAAAAACGTTAGAAGTGTCATCAATTCTTTTAAACCGTGACATTCTTTCTCTTTAAGCCCATATTCTCCACCGCCTGAATTGTTTTGAATTTTTGGTTTAAGAAATCCACCTTCTTCAACTAAACGTATTGTTTTATTGAAAATATCAGATAATAAAGCTTCAATTTTTACTCTAACATCTAGACGTTCCTTTAAAATTATAAAAGCGGAAGCGGATAGTCCATAATTTTCTCCATGTGTTTTTAAGTCATTTGTTTTGGACAAATCAAATCCTTTTGATAATGGCAAAGCTAATCCATTTGAAGTAAAGCTAGAATAAGCTTGCTTCTCTAATCCACTTAATCTTTCAGCATTTAAAAGTCTTGTTTTGTAACCTTTAGTGTCTAATTGTTTTTTTAGTTGGTCAGCAAATAGGGACTTCCCTGTACCATTTGGCCCGACAATTAAGTTGATTTCTCCCCATTCATTTTTTGAAAAAGTTTTAGTTGTCCAAAGTTCAGTAAGGTTAATGCTTATTGGAATGCTTATCATTTAGTTGCGTGTTAAATTGCTGGTAACGTTCTCGCGCTACAAGCAGTTTGGGATTAAATCAGCGTTAACTTTCGGATTTGCCAAATCTTCCAAATACAAACCAATTTTTCCATTAAGCCTAATACCCAAATTGCTTGTAGCGTGTGTTGGCGGTAGTTTTTTTAGCACAAAAGCCACCATAAAGTAAAATAATCTAACTTGCCGTTTTTAAAACAAAACAAAAAAGCATCATCCTCATCTTTTCCCAAATAAAATCTAGCCTTAACATAATTCGGATTCTCTAAATTTTCAATTTCTATATTTGGAAATATTTTTTTAAACTCTTCTAAAGTTGTGTTTTCGTCTAATGTAATATTATGGCTAATTATTTTAAAAGAATTATTTTTCGCAAATGCCATATCAAATAATACAATATGATTATTTGTAGTGAATTCTATATTGTTATGATATATAGTTGTGATTTCCCCATTAAATCTATCAAACGTGCCCTTTTCTTTATTTTCGACACCATAAGTTTTCACCATCCATTCTTTGTCTAGCCATTCAAAAGGACTTCCACATTCCCAAAGTGTAGTTTTTATCGAATCCTTTTTTTTATAGATAGCATCAAATTCATTTTTTAATAAAATTACTTTATGTCCATTAATTAATGAATTTTTAATTTCAATAAATTTCGAATTGTAAATGGAATTGTTATTTAGTTTTTCTTTTTTTTCAATTATTGTATCTTGTCCTTGTTGACTGTTTTTTTGGAAATTGTCTTTTGTTTGTAAGCTAACATTTTCATTTTTTTTCTGTTCATTTTTTTCATTTTTGCAACTTATAATTGTTGCGAATGTTAAAATGAATAGCGTTGAAATTATTTTTTTTATCATTTTAAATTTTGTTTCAAGTTCTGTTCTGTAAAATTACCGCCAACGTTCTCGCGCTACAAGCAGTTTGGGACTAAATCAGCGTTATCTTTCGGATTTGCCAAATCTTCCAAATACAAACCAATTTTTCCATTAAGCCAAATCCCCAAATTGCTTGTAGCGTGTGTTGGCAGATGTATTTATTCTATTTCTAATTTCCATTTTCCCATTTTATAATTTCTAGGTTTCCAATGCTTCTTACTTTCAGTTATAAAATATATGTTATAAACAGGAATTAAAATACAAAATAGACAAGAATTACCTGCTTCGTCAACTTTTGGCGGAAACTGAACTGAAGTTATTTCATTGTTTAATATTTTCTTATATTCATATTTGTCAATTATAGTTATTTTACAAAAAGTATTTTCATTTTCCTCGAAATTATCAACATAAATGAAATCAAATTTTAACTTTTGCAATAGTTCATAATTGTTATTACAATTCACAATAGAATCTCTATAAACACTCGGTTTTCTTAATATTAAACTATCCTTTTTTATTTCGAATAATTTGTAACTTAATTTCTTTTGATCAAAATATTTAATTGTGTCTTTCAAAGTTGTCAATCCAATATAATTCTCATTCTTTAAAGCTATTACTTCATTTTTATTTGTAATTATTATTCGTTTTTGAGAGTTAATTTTTGAACAAGTGAAATTTGCAATAAATAAGATTATTAATATTAAAGGGTTAGTTTTAAATATTTTATTAGTTTTCATTCGGTTTCTTTTTTCTAATATATCTGCCAACGTTCTCGCGCTACAAGCAGTTTGGGATTAAATCAGCGTTATCTTTCGGATTTGCCAAATCTTCCAAATACAAACCAATTTTTCCATTAAGCCAAATCCCCAAATTGCTTGTAGCGTGTGTTACT
>Ga0247809_1000017_pt1 | contig 151383 bp, 134 predicted proteins | sample UWRJL104311B1_FD_180951 | JGI IMG/M metagenome (GOLD analysis project Ga0247809, IMG submission 180951) | Plant litter microbial communities from Arlington Agricultural Research Station in Wisconsin, United States - UWRJ-L104-311B-1 | ecosystem: Environmental > Terrestrial > Plant litter >... | reverse complement strand
TGTTACCTGATATTCTTCAGGAGTTAAAAGCTGTTTCCATTCTTCTTCGGTTTTTTTTACTGTTTTTTCAGGAGTTGGATTTCCTTTGTTAGTGTACCGAATTATATCTGACCATTTAATCATAATACTGTATTTTAAAATGAAGTTTCTTGAAATGAACCATTAAGATACTAAGAAAAATTAAGTTTTTGATCTTAATCTCATAATGGTTCAGATAAAATGTAATCAGATAGGAATTATTCTTCTTCTTTTTGTCCCATCATCATTAAAAATGCTTTTAGGAAAGCATCAATATTTCCGTTCATAACGCCATCAACATCACTGGTTTCATAGCCTGTTCGGACATCTTTTACCAGTTTATAGGGCTGCATTACGTAATTACGTATTTGAGATCCCCATTCGATTTTCATTTTTCCGGCTTCAATATCGGCACGTTGTGCCTGTTGTTTTTTTAACTCGATTTCGTACAGCTGAGAACGTAACATTTGCATGGCACGCTGCCTGTTGTCTTGCTGTGAACGTGTTTCGGAGCACTGAATCTGAATTCCGGTTGGTTTGTGAACCAATTGCACCTTTGTTTCAACCTTATTTACATTTTGTCCTCCTGCACCACTGGAGCGCGAAGTTGTAATTTCGATATCAGCAGGATTAATGTCGATTTCGATGCTGTCATCAACAAGCGGATAGACATAAACAGAAGCGAACGAAGTATGACGCTTGGCATTACTGTCGAAAGGAGAGATACGGACCAGACGATGTACGCCGTTTTCTCCTTTTAAGTAACCAAAAGAATAATCGCCTTCAAACTCTAAAGTCACGGTTTTAATACCTGCAACATCGCCAGCCTGAAAGTTCAGTTCCTTTATTTTGAAACCATAACTTTCTCCCCACATCATGTACATTCGCATTAACATTCCTGCCCAGTCACAACTTTCTGTTCCTCCGGCACCGGCCGTAATCTGAACAACGGCGCTTAGGCTGTCGCCTTCATCAGAAAGCATGTTTTTGAACTCAATGTTCTCAATGTGTGTCTGAGTTGTATTGAAATGTTCGTCTAATTCCTCCGCAGTAAGTTCACCTTCTTTATAAAAATCATAGGCAAGCTGCAGTTCATCAGTCAGTTCGATGGCTTTGTCGTAATCTTCGATCCATTTTTTCTTGTTTCGAAGATTCTTTACAATTATTTCGGCTTCTTTAGCGTTATTCCAAAAGTCGGGAGCAAAAGTTTTTTCTTCTTCGTTGGAGATTTCAATTAGTTTGGCATCAACGTCAAAGATACCTCCTCAACGCACCAAGGCGCTCCACAATACCTTTTATTTGTTCGGTAGTTGTCATAAATTTATAGTAATTTTGTTTTGAAAAATTATTGGGTTACCGTTTTTTAGCCTTGATAGAAGTGAAAATCCTTTTTTTGTAAAGGGTTATTTTTTGTTGAAGAAAAAAAGCGACCAGCGGAAGCTCTTTTTTCTTTTTACAAAAAAGACCGTTTTGAAAAAAGATTGAAACGAATAGCAAGATTGGCTCCTGATAATTTTTACGGGTTTTAAAATGCAAAAATAAGATATAGTTTTTAGAATATGGAAATAAATTTGATTAGCGATACGATTACCAAGCCAACGTATGAAATGTTGCAGTATATGTTTAATGCCCAGGTTGGGGATGATGTGTACAAGCAAGATCCGACGGTAATTGAACTTGAAACCAGGGTTGCTGAGTTTTTTGGTATGGAAGCCGGTTTGTTTTTTCCGTCAGGGACTATGGCTAATCAGGCAGCGATTAAATTGCATACCCAGCCCGGTGAGCAATTGATAGCTGATAAATATGCACACGTTTATCATTATGAAGGAGGTGGTGTTTCGTTTAACAGCGGTGTTTCGTGTTGTTTAATAGATGGAAACCGGGGAATGATAAATGCTCGTCAGGTAGCAGCAGCAATCAACGATCCGGAGTTTTACCATAGTCCGTTAACTAGTTTGGTTTGTGTAGAAAACACAACTAATAAGGGCGGAGGAGCATGTTATGAATTGGAAGATTTAAAAGAAATAAAAAAAGTCTGTGATGCCAATAATTTGAAATTCCATCTGGATGGAGCGAGAATTTGGAATGCTTTGGTGGCGAAAAGACAAAACCCGAAAGAATTTGGAGCTATTTTCGATACAATTTCGGTTTGTTTATCGAAAGGATTGGGAGCTCCGATTGGTTCTGTGTTATTAGGAACTAAAGCAGATATTCACAGGGCGTTGAGAATCAGAAAGATATTGGGTGGAGGAATGCGTCAGGTTGGATATTTGGCAGCTGCAGGATTGTATGCCTTAGCGCATAATATTGAAAGGCTGGCCGATGATCACAGAAGAGCCAAAGAAATTGCAGCAGTTTTAAACACTAAATCATGGGTTGCTGAAATTGAGCCTGTAGAAACTAACATTTTGATTTTTTCGTTGGCTGAAGGCTACAGTGATAAGCTTTTGATCGAAAAATTAAAGCAGAAAAATATTTTTATCAGTGCGATGGGACATAATAAACTCCGAATTGTAACGCATCTGGATTATAAAGAAGTGATGCATACCTATGTGATTGAAACATTACAGAAGTTTTAGAAGAGGTTTAAAGTTGCAAAGAATCAGAGGGGCAAAGAATAAAAAGACGCAAATTATGCGTCTTTTTATTTTGACAGTACAAGGTCTACAAGTCAAAACCTTTAGACCTTTGTTACTTTTTTTAATCTTTGAACCTTATTTAAAAAGATTATCCATTCCCGGAATCATTGGCATATCCATTTTTGCAACGGCATCCAGTTCTCTTTCGTTTACGCTGGTTGCTTTTTCAATTGCTTTATTTAGGGTTACGATCAAATAATCTTCCAATTGTTCCTTATCTTCAAGTAAAGAATCGTCGATTGAGATTGATTTTACTTTTCTGTTTGCGGATAATGTTATTTTTAACAATCCGTCTGCACTTTGTTCGTCAATTAAAACGGTATCCAAACGTTTTTTTGTATCTTCAATCTTTTGTTGGGTTTCCTTAAGTTTTCCCATCATTCCCATTAAATCCATTTTGTCTGTTTTTAAATTGTTTTCAACAAAATTAATGTATTACGGTTTATAATAAAGTAATATTTTATGAAAAAATTAATTCTGTTCTGTTTACTATATGGTATTTTTGCCACGTCTTATAAAATTAATGCCCAATCAATGCAAAACAATATAATTGCTCCACAAGCGAAAGTAATTCCAAAATCATTAAAAAAGCATAAAGAAGTCCGAACCGATAATTATTTTTGGCTGAACGACAGAGAAAATCCGGAAGTTATTGACTATCTCAATCAGGAAAATGCTTATTATAAAAGCATGACAGAGCATACTAAAGGGTTTCAGGAATTTTTATTTGAAGAAATGAAAAGCCGTATCAAGGAAGATGATTCCTCTGTTCCTTATTTTTACAACGGTTATTACTATATAACACGATTTGAAACCGGACAGGATTATCCTATCTACTCCAGAAAAAGAGGAAGCCTTAGTGCTGATGAGGAAATTTTGTTCAATTGCAATGAAATGGCAAAAGGACATTCATACTTTAAGCTGGGTGGAATGAGCGTGAGCCCGAACAATAACTATGTGAGCTTTGGTACTGATATAGTAGGAAGAAGAATTTACACGATACAGATTAAAAACCTTGAAACAGGACAGGTTTTAGAAGATAAAATCGAAAATGTTACCGGAGGATCTGTCTGGGCAAATGATAACAAGACACTGTTTTATACAAAGCAGGATGAGGTAACCCTGCGCTCGGATAAGGTTTTTAAACACAAACTAAATACTGATTCTAAAAATGATGTATTGGTTTACGATGAAACAGATGATACTTTTAATGTTTCGATCAGCAAGGAGAAATCAAGAAAATATATTGTAATAGGCTCAGGAAGTACGCTTACAACAGAGTACCGAATTCTGAATTCCGATGATCCTGATGGAGAGTTTAAGGTTTTTCAGCCCCGTATACGTGGATTGGAATACAGTATTTCGCATTATGAGGATCATTTTTATATTTTAACGAATAAGGACAAGGCTACCAATTTTAAGTTGATGAAAACGCCTGAAAGTACTACCTTAAAGAAAAACTGGGTGGATGTTATATCACATCGTGAAGATGTTTTATTGGAAGATATTGAAATATTCAGAAACTATCTGGTTGTTGAAGAACGTTATAACGGATTGACCCAGATTCGTATCATGCCCTGGAATGACGAACCCGATTATTATTTACCCTTTGGCAGTGAAACCTATAGTGCCTACACAACGACCAATATTGATTTTGATACGGATATTTTGCGTTATGGTTACCAGTCTTTGGCAACACCATCGTCAGTAATTGATTTTAATATGAAAACCAAAACAAAGGAAGTCTTAAAAGAACAGCAGGTTTTGGGTGGGAAGTTTGATAAAGAAAGTTACATCGAGGAACGTGTCTGGGCTACTGCAAGGGATGGTGTTAAAATTCCTATTTCGATGATATATCGTAAAGGATTGAAAAAAAACGGTAAAAACCCACTATTGCTGTATGCTTACGGTTCTTACGGCGCCACTATGGATGCGTATTTTTCATCAACAAGACTTTCTTTGCTGGATCGTGGTTTTGTATATGCGATTGCCCATATTCGTGGAGGTGAAGACTTAGGAAGGCAATGGTATGAAGATGGAAAACTGTTAAAAAAGAAAAATACCTTTACAGATTTCATCGATTGCTCTAAATTTGTTATAGATGAAAAATACACTTCGGCAGAACATTTGTATGCAGAAGGAGGTTCGGCAGGCGGACTTTTAATGGGAGTTATCGTAAACGAAGCTCCTGAATTATATAACGGCGTCATTGCCCAGGTACCTTTTGTAGATGTAGTTACCACCATGTTGGATGATAGCATACCTCTTACAACGGGAGAATATGATGAATGGGGAAACCCAAATAATAAAAAGTATTACGATTATATGTTGTCGTATTCGCCATATGACAATGTAAAGGCTCAATATTATCCTAACATGTATGTTTCTACGGGATTACATGATTCACAGGTGCAATATTGGGAGCCGGCCAAATGGGTAGCTAAACTGAGAAATTTAAAAACAAGTGATACTGTTTTGTTTCTGGATACCAACATGGATGCCGGACATGGCGGGGCTTCAGGTCGTTTTGAAGCTTTAAAAGACTTAGCAAAGGAATTTAGTTTTTTATTAGATTTAGAGAAAATTAAAAGCTAATTAGAAATTTTTTGTTAAATTTGCAACCTATCGAGGTTATTTAAAAATACCTTGATTAACTATTTTTTTATGAAAGAAGAAATAAATGCTTATAATAATGTTTTAGAGTTAATAGGTAATACCCCACTTATTAAACTAAATAAAGTCACCGAAGGTTTAGAAGGAAATTTCTACGCGAAGGTAGAAGCTTTTAATCCGGGACATTCGTCAAAAGATAGGATAGCATTATATATCATTGAAGAAGCAGAGAAAAAGGGAATTTTATCTCCTGGTGATACCATAATCGAAACAACATCCGGTAATACTGGATTTAGTTTAGCAATGGTAAGCATTATAAAAGGCTACAATTGTATCTTGGCGGTAAGTTCAAAATCATCCAAAGATAAGATTGATATGTTGAGGAGTTTAGGCGCAAAAGTTTATGTTTGTCCTGCTCACGTTTCAGCAGATGATGAAAGATCTTATTACAATGTTGCAAAACGTTTACATGAGGAGACAAAAGGTTCTGTTTATATCAATCAGTATTTTAACCAATTAAATATTGATGCGCACTACAATACAACAGGTCCTGAAATCTGGGCTCAGACCAAAGGACAAATCACGCATCTTATTGCTTGCAGCGGTACCGGAGGAACAATCTCTGGAACAGCAAAATTCTTAAAAGAGCAAAATCCAAATATCAGGATTTTAGGTGTTGATGCTTTTGGATCGGTTTTGAAAAAATATCATGAAACAAGGGAATTTGATAACAAAGAAATTTATCCTTACCGTATAGAAGGTTTAGGTAAAAACTTAATTCCGTCTGCTACAGACTTCGATATTATCGATAAGTTCATGAAAGTAACAGATGAAGAAAGTGCACACACAGCCAGGGAAATCACCCGTAAGGAAGGTTTATTTGTAGGATATACTTCAGGAGCAGTAATGCAGGCTATCAAGCAATATGCAGAAGAGGGTGAGTTTACAAAAGAAAGTAACATCATTGCTATATTTCCAGATCATGGATCTCGCTACATGAGTAAAGTTTTCAGTGATGACTGGATGAACGAACAAGGTTTCTTTGACAGTGTTAATGAAGAAGAAGTTCAAAAAATAGAATTTGTAAAGTAAACTGAAATTACTTTTAGATATAAAAAAAACTCCAGATGAAAATCTGGAGTTTTTTTGTTTTTATTGTATTTATTTAGATTTCGCCAGAAGCTCAATTATTTTAGCTCTTAATTCTGGTCCTCTTAAGTCCTGTGCTACAATTTTACCAGACGCATCAAGTATAAAGGTTGCGGGAATGGATTCAACATTATATTGCTTAGCAATAGGTTCATCCCAAAATTTTAAGTTGGAAACGTGTGTCCAGCTTAATTTATCTTTTGCAATGGCTTCTTTCCAGGCACCAGCTTCTTTATCTAATGAAACACCAATGATGTTTAAACCTTTTGAGTGTAATTCATTATAAAGAGCAACAACATTTGGATTTTCTTTTCGACAAGGACCGCACCAGGAAGCCCAAAAATCAACTATTGTTACTTTACCTAAACTTTCCTTTAATGAAACAACTTTTCCTTCAGGATTAGGAGCTGAAAAATCTGCTCTTCAGTTAGGGCTGCCAACTGCTGGAGCTGTTGCACCAACTGCAGGCATTTTTGCTTGACCTAATTTTGTTTTGATTTCTTTACCAGGAGCACTATTTTTTAATGACTCATCTAAAGAGTTATATAAAGCTTCTGCTTTTTTAACATCTGTGCTTGGATCTCCCAACATGCCTTGAATAATCAATGCTGAAATAAAAGATTTTGGATGACTTTCAGCATAAGCAACATATTTCTTTTTAGATTGAGCCTGAACATCAGTCTGGATTTCCATGTATTGCTTCATCAATCCATTGATAGTGGCAGTATCCTGAGCTTGTTGAGCTTGCTGCATTTTTTGAGTATTGTTCTTTTGGAAGTCAATTAAACTCTTTTGTGTTTTAGTAAGATCTTCATTGAATTTCACATACTCGTCATTATTGTAAGTACCTGAAATCTTTGATTTATGAATACTGTCTTTATCAACTTCAATTTTAATTTCACCAGTTTCAAGGATAAAAGGAACTGGTCCTTGTAAGTCCTGTATAATTAAAGTATGAAATGCTGGTTCAGTTACTTTTCCTTTTATTTCGAATTTTCCGTTTTCAACTTTTACGGTATCAAGGGCGATTGTCATTTTTGTTGTTGGATCCTGACCTTGAAGAATGATCGTCTTTCCGTTTTCAATTCCTTTTGCTGTTCCTGTAATAAGGTACTCTCCGTCTTTAACTTTGCTGCATGCAATTATCGCTACTGAAGCCGTAAGTAAAAAAAATATTTTTTTCATTTATTTAAATTAATTAGTTAATTGATTTGTGGAACAAAAGTATTTAAAATTATAAAACATAAATAATTTTGTAACCTAAAATTTTGTTATAGTTTTTATTGATGTAAGTCTCTTATTAATAGAGTGTTGTAAGTATTTTTGAGATAAAAAATTGATAATAATCTGTTTCTTAAGAATTAAAACAAACAAATTATGACTTTTAGGCATAAAAAAAAGCATCCTGTTATAGAATGCTTTTTAATATATCGGGCAATAAATCTATTCCTGATTTGTCTTTTTTCTCCATGTAAAAGAGTTCAAAATGTGTCTTTTTGCAAATCTTCCAGGAGAATCAGCATTTACCATTTTCACGTAAGTCGCTTTAGGAACACTAATATATTCGTAAACGCTTCCGTTAGAAAAATCGATAATCAAACGACCTTCAACAAATTTATAATCTGTAATTGTTGCAGTTGCAATAGTCTCAGTATATTCAGGTAAATTAGCTTTAATCGTTTCAGGATTAATACTTACTAAAAAGTGGTAAGCTTCAATGATAGCCTTACTTTTTTCCTCTGCAGCTTTCAAACCGGCATCATCTCCCTGAAATTTATCAGGATGAGATTCTTTCATCGCATTACGATAAATGGTTTTTAAATCTTTTAATTCTGCAGTTTTGTCTACGTTTAGTAACTTTCTGTATTCAACTATTTTTTTCATAAATAAAGGTAACTACTTGTCTATTAGTTTGAAATTGATATTAATTGTTCAAAAAGACAAATTTTTTGCAAAGGTACACTTTTTTTTAACTTTTTACTTTTGATAGAAAAAATATTCAGAAAATAAGTAAATTAGATAATGAGTCAATTAGAAAATTAGATAATGCAAAAAATTAGGAGCTGTTTCCCGCTATCCGTTGCAATCTTTCATGCCGAACCCCGGCATAAAAGGATTTCCACTTCTATCGGGGCTAGGGCATTTGTGTTTATGAGATGTTTAGTTTGAACTAACACTATTATTTATTCTCCGGTTTATGATTGGCTTTATCGAAGTTTTTAGATTTTTTAGGATATTTATCGTAACTGATATCGCTTGGGTTTTCGATAACCGATTTAATGGTAACCCAATCTCCGATGTTAAAGTTCGAATGTACCATTTTGTAATCTAAAAGATATTCACCACAAAAATAATTGTTGTTTTCATCTTTTTCGATGATGCCGGTATAAACTCCTTTTTGAGGCATTTTTTCTTGTGAATCCTTAGACATAGTATTTTATTTTAAATTGAAGGGGTAAAGTTAATCAATTTTCGTTTGTTTTAGGGAGTTCTTGACAATCTCAGTATATTTGCACCATGCAAAAAAACTTTAAGCCACATTCTAATTCCTTCAAAAATACATTCTGTGTATTTAATGAAGTATTACCGGAAGTTGTTAAGGGATTGAAAATTCAGTTTGAAAGCAAAGCAGGAAGTACCTATTATTACACCGAAGCCGGAATGTATCGTGTTTCTAATCATTGGGGAAGACTGGCCAACAGCAAATGGAGATTGGTTGCCATGGAGCCGGAAACTCCATCAAAAACTAAAACGGGTTTTGCTGCCTGGAATGAATTTTACCCTGATAATGCTGAAGAAAAATTATATTACATTGAAGCAGATTATTATAAAAACACCGTAACTTATCAGCATAATAATAATCCGGAGTATGATAAAAAAGCAATTCTGAGAACGAGTTTTGAAACCACAAAACGGATCAAACAAATCAGGAATCTACAGCAGCTGACATCCTGGGCAAAATATTTTGACTATGATGATATTGACGATTTGCGACAACAAATCATTGAGGAATTGATTTATACAGAGAAGACTTTAGACGAAATTAAAAGAGAAATATAATGGGACGCAACAACGAAAGGAATATTAAAAAGCATAATGACAAATTGCACAAAGCCCAAAACAAAGTAAAGCAGGCTGAAATTGCACGTAAAGAAAAGCTAAAAGAAATTATTAAAAAGTTTAATCAAAAAGATCAGGAATAAATAAAAGTTCTGGTTTTGCGTGAGCGGTAGAGGCGGTATCCTCGTAATGAAATGAAGAGATAAAGCCGAAAACGCGACCCGCTTTTTTTGCGGGGTACGCCCAAATTTTGATAACTAAAACACCAAATATAAGATGAATACCAAATTTGAAAGTTTAAAAGCTAGCGTACAGGAAGTAATTGACTTGATTGCTGCTGGAAATATGAGAGAAGCCAATAATAAATTATTAGAGGTAAGTGAAGTATTGGATGAAATGCTTGATTTTGCAGAAGAAGATGAAGAGTTGAGGGAAATAAGCAGATATCAGGTTTTATTGAATCAGCTGCATGTAAAACTTAACGGTGAAGAGCAGGTTGATGGAGAGTAAAAAATGTTTTTGCGACACAGGTTTGCTGTTCGCAGACTGTTGTGGATTGTATCTCGAAAAGAATCAAAAAGCGCCAACAGCATTAGCTTTAATGCGTTCGAGATATTCGGCTTATGCGACTCACAATGCTGATTATCTTTTGGAAACCACCTATGTTTCTGAAAGGCAATATTATTCAAAAGCCGAAATTCTGAAATGGGCGACGAGTAATAAATGGCGACAACTGGAAATTTTATTTTACACAGAGGATAAGGTCGAATTCAACGCTTATTTTTTCGATGAAAATCAAAAATCGCAAATTCATCACGAATTTTCAACTTTTAAACATGAAGATGGAACATGGTTTTATGTGGATGGGAACTAATTAATTGCTAAGTTTCTTGCCAAAAATTATTGTTTCTGTCCAGAGACTTTAACTAAAAATTAATAACTGTTTCGTTTTCATAGTTCTAAAAAAGATTAATTTTAAAACTATGAAAAACGAATTTAAAAAAGGTTTTTATTTTAAGTCGTACGAAGCACCGTTTCAGTCTCCGTTTGAAAAACTTTTTGGCATTTTCAAAGAGCTTATCACCCATACTTCGGGCGATTTTGATGAAGCTATAGACTGGCTTCGCGAGTTGGACAAAGAATATAAACTGACTGACGAGAACTACACGATCGATGATTTTATTGAAGATTTAAAAAAGAAAGGTTACATAAAAGACGAAGTTAAGGAAGATGGAACTGGAGGTTTTGGTATTACGGCCAAAACAGAAAGAGCAATTCGTCAACAAGCCCTGGACCAGATTTTTGGAAATTTAAAGCGTGCCGGAAACGGAAATCACAAAACCAAACATGCCGGAAATGGCGATGAACATACAGGAGAATTTCGTGAATTTAATTTTGGCGATGGTTTAGAACGTATTTCTTTGACAGAAAGTTTACGAAATGCCCAAATCAACAATGGTGTTGAAAGTTTTATGCTGACCGAAAATGATTTGGTTGTGGAAGAAACCCAATTCAAAGCACAAATGAGTACCGTTTTGATGATTGACATCAGCCACAGTATGATTTTGTATGGCGAAGACCGAATCACGCCTGCTAAAAAAGTAGCGATGGCGTTGGCCGAATTAATCACAACGCGTTATCCAAAAGATACTTTAGATATTTTGGTTTTTGGAAACGACGCCTGGACAATCCCAATAAAAGATTTACCGTATTTGCAGGTTGGTCCCTACCATACCAATACAGTTGCAGGATTGCAATTGGCAATGGATATTTTGCGAAGAAAACGAAATACCAACAAGCAAATTTTCATGATTACCGACGGAAAACCAAGCTGTGTTCGCGAGCGTGACGGTTCCTATTATATGAACAGTAACGGACTTGACGATTATATTGTTGATAAATGTTACACACAAGCACAGCAAGCAAGAAAATTACACATTCCGATTACGACTTTTATGATTGCAAACGATCCGTATTTGCAGCGTTTTGTCAATCATTTTACCGAAGCCAATCAGGGAAAAGCATTTTACACAGGATTAAAAGGTTTGGGAGAAATGATTTTTGAAGATTACGAAACGAATAGGAAAAAACGCGTACGCTAATTTTCAGGTTCAAAGGTTTTTGTAGAGACGCACAGAAGTGCGTCTAGCTCATTCAAAATAAAATAAAAACAACAAAATTGATATTTCAATAAAAATGGAAATAAATAATATAAATACATTAGGTCAATTAAAGGCTTCAGGATATAAAAGCACAAATATCAAAGACGAATTGCGAAATAATCTTCGTGAGAAAATCAAATCGGGACAACCGGTTTTTGAAGGAGTTCACGGTTTTGAAAATACTGTAATTCCGGAATTAGAGCGTGCGATTTTATCCCGTCACAATATCAATTTATTAGGACTTCGCGGTCAGGCAAAAACCAGACTGGCACGCAAAATGATCGAATTATTGGATGAATATATTCCGTTTGTGACAGGTTCTGAAATTAATGATGATCCGTTGAACCCTATTTCACGTTTTGCAAAAGATTTAATTGCAGAAAAAGGGGATGAAACTCCAATTTCATGGCTGCACAGAAGTGAACGTTTCTTCGAAAAATTAGCAACTCCGGATGTTACGGTAGCCGATTTAATTGGTGATGTTGACCCTATAAAAGCAGCGAACTTAAAATTATCGTATGCAGATGACCGCGTGATACATTTCGGAATGATTCCGAGAGCGAATCGCTGTATTTTTGTTATTAACGAATTACCGGATTTACAAGCCAGAATTCAGGTGGCACTTTTTAATATTTTGCAGGAAGGAGACATTCAGATTAGAGGTTTTAAGTTAAGAATGCCTTTGGATATGCAATTTATCTTCACTGCAAATCCGGAAGATTACACCAATAGAGGAAGTATTGTGACACCTTTGAAAGACAGAATAGGTTCTCAAATCCTGACCCATTACCCAGAAAGCGTTGCCATTGCAAGAACGATTACAGAGCAGGAAGCAAAATTAGACGAAACACAGCACAAATTGGTTTATGTGCCAAGTTTGGCAAAAGATATTTTGGAACAAATAAGTTTTGAAGCCCGCGACAGCGAATATGTCGATAATAAAAGTGGCGTTAGTGCGAGAATGAGTATTACCGCTTTTGAAAACTTAATGAGTACTGCGGAACGTCGTGCTTTGAAATCCGGAACTGAAAAAACAACTTTACGTTTGTCAGATTTTATCGGGATCATTCCTGCGATTACAGGAAAAGTTGAGCTGGTGTATGAAGGAGAGCAGGAGGGAGCGGCTTTTGTAGCCCAAAATTTAATTGGGTCAGCTATTAAAACTTTATTTCCAACACTTTTACCAAAAATAGAAAAGCTGGAAAAACCAGATGCAAAAACGCCGTATTCTGATTTGATTGAGTGGTTTTTTGCTGAAAGTGGTTTTGAATTATTAGACGATGTTTCAGATGAAGAATACAAAAAGATTCTTGACGAAGTAACGCCATTGGATATTATAGTGAAAAAATACCAGCCTCAATTAGATAAAAACGATCAGTATTTCTTCAAAGAATTTATTTTATGGGGATTGGTTGAATATAAAAAATTAAGCAAAGACCGTTTTGCAACCGGGCATCAATTTAAGGATATGTACGGAAGTTATATCAGTAAATTATAATTTTGAATAAACTTAAAAAAGAAATCATGAATATCACATTAGAACAAGCTGAAAAAGCAATTGCTGCAGCAAAAAATAAAGCTGTACAAATTGATACAAAAATGGACATTTGTGTGGTTGATGCCGGAGCCAATCTGGTTGCATTTGCCCGAATGGATGGTGCATGGATAGGATCGATTGATATATCGCAAAAGAAAGCAAAAACTGCGGCATGGTTTACTATGGATACTGCTGATTTGGTAGATGCTGTACAACCCGGCGCACCCCTTTATAACATTGAACATTCTAACGGAGGTTTGATTACTTTTCCAGGTGGCGTATTGATTAAAAATTCAAACGGAGAAATTATTGGTGCAATCGGAGTCAGTGGAAGCAGTGTCGAAAATGACCATACTGTAGCGGTAGCAGGAGCTGAAGTTTTAAAGTAATTTTCATAAGAGACATCAAACCCGACAGGTTTTAAAACCTGTCGGGTTTTTTATTTATTGAAAATAAAGTGATTACCAGTTTTATTTCGTCTACCTTGCTACGTTAGCTGTATTTGCAGTTTTTCCCAAACCATAAATGGAAAATAGTTTCGAAGATTTGATTGCGAGTTATATTAAGAATAAAGTTGGAATATCGGAGCATTTTTTAAGTCCTGAATTAGCGAATCATTTAAAGCAAAATTTACTAGATTTAAATCAGAAAAGCTTGTTAATGGCAGCTGGAATTGGCAATTCAGAAAAGGTTTCTTATGATGGCGCTATAAGGAGTGATTCTATTTATTGGTTGGATAAAAAACATAATAATGAGTTTGAAAATGCCTTTTTTGCTCAAATTGACGCTTTTATTATTTACTTAAATGAAAGCTGTTACACAGGAATCACCGGTTATGAATTTCATTACTCCTTGTATGAAAAAGGTGATTTTTATCTGAAACACTTAGATCAGTTTAAAAACAATCCCAGCCGGAAATATTCCATGATTAGTTATCTAAATAGCAATTGGCAGGAAAACGACGGTGGCGAATTGATGATTCATCAGGAATATAACAATCAAAAGATTTCACCAACTCAGGGAAAAACAGTCTTTTTTAAAAGCAATGAATTGGTTCATGAAGTTTTGGTAACCCAAAATACCAGAATGAGTATTACAGGCTGGCTTAAAACTGATTAATTTTTTTGTTCATAATTATATCATAATTCTTAAAGATGTAATTTATATTATCATTCCAATTCTTATTTTTGTTAATAATACATTCTTAATATGAAACTACTCATAGTCGAAGACGAACCTAATCTTTTATCCATTCTTAGAAAAGGATTAGCCGAAAGCAATAATGAAGTGAGTGTAGCTCTTGATGGAACAACTGCACTTGGAATGCTTCAGGATTATACCTTTGATGTTGTAGTTTTGGATGTAATGCTGCCTGATGTAAATGGAATTGAAATTTGCAGAAGGTTGCGAGCCAGCAAAAATTTTGTACCGGTTTTGCTTTTAACTGCTCTTGGCACTTCTGAAAATATTGTAACCGGACTTAACGCAGGGGCAGATGATTATTTGGTAAAGCCTTTTAAATTTGGAGAACTTGAGGCAAGATTAAATGCTTTATATCGAAGAGCTCACCAGGATGTAGAAAAAATAGATACCATAACTATTAGTGATTTGGAGATTAATGGACGAGCCAAAACTGTCAAAAGGGAAGGGGAATCGATTGTGCTGACAGCCAAAGAATTTAAATTACTGTATTATTTGGCAAAAAACAAAGGTAATATTGTATCCAGAGATCAGATTCTGGATAATGTCTGGGATATAAACTTTGATATGAATACCAATGTAGTTGATGTTTATATCACCTATCTAAGAAAGAAAATAGATAAACCTTTTGCCACGAAACTAATTCATACAATCAAAGGATTAGGATACGTCATAAAACCATAAAAATGAATATTAGAAAAAAAATAACATTCACTTATGTAGCTCTTTCCACATTTAGCACTTTGCTTTTGTGTGTTATTGTGTTTATTTTATTCAGGGCTAATAATCAATATTATTTTTTGAAACGTTTAGAGGACAGGGCTAAAATCGTGGCATCAATTCATTTTCAAAAAGATCCTGAGAAAATCCGTTATTATAAAGAACTTAAAAAAAACGGACTTGAAGAACTTATAGAAGAAGAAGAATTTGTTCTTAAGATAAATAGTGCTAACAGTTTTGAGTACAATACAAAATTAAATTTACCCAATGACTTTTATACCAAAATTCTAAGTACCGGAAAAAACTTTTTTGAGATTGACAATAAATATTATTTTGGGCAGGTTTTTGAAGAAAGCGGACAAAAGTATATAGTAATTATAGGAGCAAGGGATAGAAAAGGAAATACGACTACTGTATATATTGTAAAAATAATGCTATTTGGCGGTATAGGTTTTGTGTTATTGGCGTTTTTTTTAGGGCGTTTACTGGCAATTGGTGTTATCAATCCGGTATCGCGAATAACGAAAGAGGTAAATAGAATTAGTGCTTCAAATCTTCATAACAGATTGCCTGAACTTAAAAACTCTGATGAAATTTCAGATTTGACGGCCACATTTAATGATATGCTCGACCGATTGGAAACTTCTTTTGAAATACAGGCTAATTTCATCAATAATGCATCCCATGAATTAAAAACTCCAATTACAACCATTATTGCCGAGTCTGAAATTATGCTTCTTAAGGAAAGAGAAGTTCCGGAATACATTCAGTCTCTGGAAAATATTTACAGTCAGGCTTCGAGATTAGGAAATTTAACGGAAAGTTTGCTAAAACTGACCCAAACCGGCTACGATGGTAAAAAACAGGTTCTGGATATTGCCAGAATTGATGAACTTCTATTGGATGTCAAATCAGATATTGATAAAATATTTCCCGATAACCGTGTAAGCGTGAAGCTTAATTTTGCTCCAAAAGATTCTAATCTGCTTTTGATACCATGTAATAAACCTCTGCTAGAACTTGCAATCAATAACATTATTACTAACGGAGTTAAATATTCAGATAATAACGAAGTGTTTGTAATGCTTACGGCCAATGAGGAATCAATTAAAATTTCAATCAATGATATTGGTATCGGAATTCCACCAGAGGATATTCCACATTTATATGAGCCTTTTTTTAGAGGTAAAATTGCTGCAAAATATATTGGATATGGTTTAGGGCTTCCTTTGGCATCTAAGATCATCAGAATGCACGATGGAGAAATACAGGTTCAATCCGAGCAAAATAAAGGCACAATTGTAACTATTATCTTCAAGAAAAAAACTTCAAAAAGAACCAAGATTAGAAATTCTAATGTTGAATCTTAGAAAATTCTAATCTGACATTAAGACCTTGCTAATGTAGGAGAGCTTATTTTGTATGTATAAACAAAACATTTATACTTATGAAAAATTTCCTTATACCTACTACTTTAAAAGAAGATACTATCTGTGCTGTAAAATCTGCTATTCATCAGGCAAAAAATTCTGATTGTCAGATTGTATTAATGTTAGCATCTGAAACACCTGATACTTTTTCTTCTTCCCAGTTTTTACGCCAAATGAGAGGAGGACTTACTTCAAGTCAGGAAGAAGTTCTTGAAGCGTGTCGATACATTATCGGCAGTACTCCTAATTGTAAAATAAAAGTACATAACCAGTTTGGACTTTCATCACCAATTTTTAAAGGTATTATTGATGCTTTTAATATTAAACTGGTAATTCTTACCCATTCATACAAACAGGAAACTAAGAGAATTCACCAATATCTGGTTCAATTAGCAGGAAATCAAAGATGCCCAATCTTACATTTGGGACTTCAGCAAATCAAAGACGATTTTAATAAGGCACTTTACATTGAAAATGCAGCTGCTAATATGCATGTAAAAGATGTTCAGCATTTTCTGAACCAAAATTTTTCATTTGAAATTGTAAGCCAGACGAAAGACTTTCAGAATATTGAAGAATTCACACCTTATCTAAAAGAAGCAATATCGAAATATGATATCGATTTGTTGGTTGAAACCCGTAAAGGAGAAAAAATCAAATTCAAAAAAACAAAAAAACAAAACTCGAATGAAGGATTAGGACTTCCTGTGCTTTCGCTTTACCAGGAATTGGCATAATCCATCCGATTTGTAGAAAAATAAATTTAATTTAAACCGATAAATATGTTATTAAAGAAGAGAATTCCAATGAAGTATGTCCTCGGGAAAATTAAAGTTGAAATTGCCCTTGTGATTGCCTATACTGTAGTGTTTGAAATTTTTCATCACTATTTCATAAACCTTCCTGTTGATATTCCAATTGCGATACCAACAATGATTGGTACAATTATATCCTTACTTCTGGCTTTTAAGTCTAATCAGGCTTATGACAGATGGTGGGAAGCAAGAATTGTGTGGGGTGCCATCGTAAATGATTCCAGAACACTTATCCGTCAGGTACTGACCTTTTATAAGGATCCGGATTTTTCTGTTGAAGCCAGCGAATTCAAAGAAAATTTTGCAAAAAGACAAATTGCATGGTGTTACAGTCTGGGTCAGGCACTTCGAAATAAAGACGCTATTAAACCGCTTATTGGACTGGTTAGTGAAGACGAATTACGCTTCATAAAAAACCATCAAAATATTCCTAATGCAATTTTAATGCTGCATGGAAGGGATTTGCGAATTGCAAAAAATGAAAAGAGAATTAATATGTACCAACAGGTAGAAATTGACAATACATTATCGAGATTGTGTGATGAAATGGGTAAATGTGAAAGAATCAAGAATACGATTTTCCCAACAACCTACAGTATGTACATCAGGCTTACATTATGTTTGTTTATTTTATTACTGCCTTTTGGATTAACAAGTGTATTAAGCTGGTTTGCTATTCCGTTAATTACAGCTATTGCAGCGGCTTTCTTTCTGATTGAAAAAATGGCAATTCATCTTCAGGATCCTTTTGAGAACAGACCAACTGATACTCCTGTTACCGCTATTGCAAATACAATAGAAAAAAATATTATGCAGATGCTGAATGAATATCAAAGTGAATTTGATATCATTAATGAGTTTCATCTTAAAAATGAACCTAAAAAAGTAGATAGTAAGACTTATTTTGTTTTATAAGTTTAATTTTGGTTTTTCAATTGTTAATAAGACAATGCCACTTAGTGGTGTTGTCTTTTTTTATGCTAAAATCATAAAAATTGACTGTATTTGTTTTTATTTTTTAGAAATTTGCCAGTGCAATAAAACAAATAATGAAAACTACAAAATATTACATAGCCGCAATTACAGCTTATATCATTTGGGGATTTTTTAGTCTTGTATTAAAGCCGATTCATGAATATGCTTCCTTGGATATTTTGTTTTATCGTGTTTTTAGCTGTAGTTTTCTAATGCTGCTAATCGTTCTTATTTTCAGAAGAAAAAAATTGATTGAAACTATAGCAGTTTTTAAAAGTTTGTCAGCTTCAAAAAGGAAGAAGAATATTTTGCTCAACATCGGAGGAAGCTTCTTTTTGATAGCAAACTGGTTTACATTTATTTATGTGATGAATCATGTCAGTGTAAAAGCAACTTCATTAGCGTATTTAGTTTGCCCTATTTTAACGACTATGTTAGCCTATTTCATTTTACATGAAAAACTAAAAAAAACACAGTGGTTATCAGTCGGATTGAGTGTTTTAGGATGTTTGTTATTGTCATATACAGATATTTTAGATATGTTTTTTAGTATCATCATCGGATTTACTTATGCCTGCTATTTGGTCAGCCAGCGTGTCAATAAACTTTTCGATACTTTTATTGTGCTCACATTCCATATCACTTTGGCGGCAATTATACTATTGCCTTTTTATTCAGCCTATAGCGGACCGGTTCCAACAGACATTAAATTTTATTTATGTATTGAGACCATTGCGGTTTTATTTACAATCATTCCATTGTTTTTAAATCTGTATGCTCTCTCCGGAATCAATTCTTCGACTGTTGGAATGTTGCTGAATATTAATCCAATGATAGCTTTTTTACTGGCTAATTTTGTTTACAAAGAAAAAATAAGTCCCTTGCAGATAGCAGCGTACAGTATTATATTTATAGCAGTATTGGTTTTTAATTCACATCATCTTTTTGAAATTAAAGCAAAAAGACCTTTATCTGCTGAAAACTAATAAGGATGCAGGCTTTGTTTCTTCCGAATAATTTTAAAATGCTATTTTTACATTAAAAATAAATTATGTTGTTTCTGATTTTAAGTATTATTTGTAGTGTTGCTGTAGGAGTGATCTTTAAGATTACACGAAATTATAATTGCAACCCATTTCAAATAATTGCTTTTAATTATGTAGTAGCGATTGCTCTTTGTTATTTCATATTCAGTCCGGATATGGCTCAGGTAACTTCTGAAGCTCCATGGAATATTTACCTTGCTATAGGTATTTTGCTTCCAGTTGTTTTTCAGTTTTTAGTGCTTTCCATAAAGCATATGGGAATAGTTAAAACAGATGCAGCACAACGTTTATCACTTTTTATTCCAATTCTCGCCGCCTGGTTACTTTTTGATGAAGAATTTAATTCTTATAAAATCATTGGACTAATAACCGGATTTATCGCATTACTTTTGATCCTTAATAAACCCTCATCTAATGTGCAGTCACGATGGGTTTTCCCAACTGTAGTTTTAATTGGATTTGGCTTAATCGATATTCTTTTTAAGCAAATTGCACTTTATACAGCTTTACCTTATACAACTTCCCTCTTTATTGTTTTTGATATAGCTTTAGCAATCAGTCTCTTTATTGTTGTATATCAAAGCGTGGTTAAAAAAGCTCGAATAGAGTACAAAAACCTTCTTTTTGGTATTTTGACAGGTATTTTTAATTTTGGAAATATTTTATTTTATCTAAAAGCACACAAAGTTTTTTTTGAAAATCCTTCAACCGTTTTTGCCAGTATGAATGTCGGAGTTATTGTATTAGGAACTTTTGTTGGAGTGTTTTTTTTCAAAGAAAAATTGTCTAAACTCAACTTTTTAGGTGTTTTTCTAGCCTTGATTGCTATAACTTTCATAGTTTATTCTCAATTTTACTTGTAATTATTTTATTTTAAAGCGTTGCTATTCAGGCTTATTTTAATTTTTAAAAAAAATAAATTAAATAAAATTCTACTAATTCTATAGAGTTTATAAAATTATTTTATAAATTTGCGATGACAATGAAAAACTATAATCAAAATATCATTCCGTTCATGTGTTGCTCCACGATGTGTAGCATGATGAATCATGAAATGAAATGGCGTTAATAGAAAAAGCTTGTTAGTTATTTTTTTTTAGCCTTTCATGACCATGAAAGGCTTTTTTTAGAATTATATAATCGAAAAATGAGATCAAACAGAAATACAAACATTATGATGCAATGCTGTCAGATAAAAATCCCTTGTTGGGATTGCAGCAGGTATTAGTAAATATCAGGCATTCTTAATATGAAATAACCTGATGTATTAAAAAAATCAAATAACCCCAATAAAAATACTTACCATTATGAGTGCACAAATCATAAAACAGAATCCATTTCAATCCATGATTGACAGATTTAATATTGCAGCTGATATTCTAAATTTAGACGAATCAATCAGGCAAAAATTACAAAAACCGGAAAAACAGATTGTAGTTAATTTTTCAATACGACTGGATAACGGCAAAGAACAAAATTTTGAAGGTTACCGCGTTATTCACAATACAGCTTTAGGGCCATCAAAAGGAGGGATCCGTTATGATACAGGTGTGAATCTCGATGAAGTAAAAGCATTAGCTGCCTGGATGACATGGAAATCGGCTGTAACCGGAATTCCTTTTGGAGGAGCAAAAGGCGGTATTATTTGTGATCCTAAAACTCTTTCTAAAACAGAACTGGAGAAAATTACAAGAGCATATACAAATGCTCTAGCCGATATTTTTGGTCCTGAAAAGGATGTTCCTGCACCGGACATGGGAACGGGACCTGACGAAATGGGATGGCTGATGGATGAATTTTCATTGGTTCATGGAAAAACCATTCATGCTGTTGTAACCGGAAAACATTTGCATTCAGGAGGTTCTTTAGGGCGTGTTGAAGCTACCGGAAGAGGAGTCAGTATAATTAGTTTATTGGCTTTGGAAAAATTAAAACTCAGACCTGCCAGATCTACCGTAGCTATTCAGGGCTTTGGTAATGTTGGAATTCATTCCGCTTTGTTCCTATTTGAAAAAGGATTAAAAGTGGTGGCTGTCAGCGATATTTCGGAAGCCTTTTACAATCCGGACGGAATTAATATTCCGGAGTTGATTTTGTATTACAATCTGAATAATAAAAGCATAAAAGGATATCCAAATTCTGTTGCCATCAAACATGAAGAGTTATTGCTTTTAGATGTAGATGTATTAATTCCGGCTGCTAAAGAAGATGTTATTACGCAGGAAAATGCACACCATATCAAAGCTAAAATTATTGTTGAAGGTGCAAATGGACCTGTTTCTTCTGATGCAGATAAAATTCTGCATGAAAATAATGTTTTGGTTGTACCAGATATTTTGGCAAATGCCGGAGGAGTAACAGTTTCCTATTTTGAATGGCTTCAAAATTCTTTATTGGAATCATGGAGAATTCACCAAATTAATAAGCGATTAGAAGATATCTTAGAAAAAGGATTTGAAACTGTTTTCAGAATTGCAGCAAAACATAATATTACACCTCGTATCGCAGCATACGTTATTGCTTTGGAAAAGGTAGCAGAAACACAGGCCATTAAGGAAGTGGCTGTAAAAAATGCTAAATACAAACAGAATTAAGAACCTCTGATATGTATTAATTTGAAGATTATTTTCATTGATTGATTTTAACTTTTATTAATCAGTGAAAATATCTTTTATCATTTACCGATCAAATTTTAGAATCAAAAAAGAACTCTTACGATGGAACATATTAATTTTCTTGCTTTTGCGATGCCTGCTTTTTTTCTTTTTTTGTTTTTGGAATATAAGTTGGCTCAACGCAGCAAAAGACCGGAAATATTCAATTATGAAAGCTCTGTTTCAAATATTAGTATTGGAATTGCTGAAAGATTAATCAACTTATTTGTTGCAGGAAGTTTTTATCAATTGTATTATTTTATACATAATAATTATAGAATTTTTGATATTCCCAGCAATATCTTTGTATGGATTGCTTTAATTCTGGCTACTGATTTTGTTTGGTACTGGTATCACAGATTAGGTCATGAAGTCAACTTTTTTTGGGCTGCGCATATTGTGCATCATCATAGCGAAGAATTCAATTTTACAGCTGCAGCAAGAATTACAACTTTTCAGGCCATTGTAAGAACAGGCTTTTGGTGTGTTTTGCCGTTTATTGGTTTTCATCCCAATATGGTTATTACAATGCTGATTGTGCATGGGGCTTATTCTTTTTTTACACATACACAGTTAATTGGCAAAATAAAATGGCTGGAGTATGTTTTTGTTACACCTTCGATACATGGTGTTCACCACGCTTCGGACGAAAAATATTTAGACAAAAATTATGGAGATATGTTTACGTTTTGGGATCGAATTTTTGGTACTTTCCAGGAAGAAGAAGAAAAGCCTAAATATGGTTTAACACATCCACTGAAAAGCTATAGTTTTTTATGGCAGCATTTTCATTACTATTTTGAGATTTTTGAATTGTATAAACGTTCCAGAGGATTTAAAGCAAAATGGAAAGCAATATTTGGAAGTCCCGCACATATGGATCAGGATATTCGCCCTACACTTGAACGAAGATTTCTTCAGGACAAGGCCAACCCTCATCAAAGGCTTCGTTTTAAGAATTACCTTTACATTCAGTTAGGAGTATGTACTTTTATTTTGAGTTTTTTTACATATTATTTCGAATTTCTAAATACTTATGACAAAGTTTTTATCTTAATGTTAATTCTAATCACACTCGTTAATTGCGGTGCGTTATTAGAACAGAGAAAATGGATTTACTATATGGAATATGTGCGACTTTACATCATTATAACTTATTTTTTATATGAAGAAAATCTGTTGATCTTTTTCATGTTGCCTTTATTGATGATGATTTTTGCTGAGCAGTTTTTCTCACTCGGAAAGCGATATCAAAGTGTTGTATTGCAATTAGAATCTTCAGAATAAAAAAAGCGGCTTATATGCCGCTTTTTTATTGAAAAACTTTATTATACGCGACAGTAATCGCCTTTCCAGTGAACAATTGCTTTTTTAATATCCTCGCCAGTAAGATTTTCGTTGAGTGTCCGATCAGTAAGTGATAAAAATTCGCCATCTGAAGCAAAGCGTAAAGCAAATAGCTGATCATCAGTAAATTTATATTCAATAGTCTCAAATCTGCTTCCAGAAAGAACAAAATAACGATATCTTAGTTCTGTCTTCACAATCCTGTTTTGTAAAGTTATGGCATAATGCTGGCGGAGCATGAAGGCAAGACAAAACAGAAAAACAAAAGCAACACTGATAAATGTCCATATCAGGCTATCATCTGTAGTACATGCAAAATAAATGCTGCTGCCTAAAAATAAGATTAGAACAGGATAATATACAAAATGATGTGGTGTATAAAAACGTATATGATTACTGAAATTTTGAGCTTTCATGATTTTCTTTTGGGTTAAAATAAATTAAATTGTATATATGATTATCAGTTCAATTAATGTATTAACTGAATAATTCATAATGAATATTGTCATTAACTCAAATGTAGCTATAAAAGCTACTGTTTTTCGTTTAAGAAATGTTAATTTGTTACCTCTGTAAATTCAAAATAATTAAATGATTTGAAGTTTAAATAAAAAAAATGGAGCTTCTTTGAAACTCCATTTTTAATAAATTATAATATTTTAAAAGTAGGCTTAAGAATTTATAAGATTGTTTTTTATGGCATATTTTACTAAACCGATGGTATTTTTAGTCTGCAGTTTTTTCATAATATTTTTACGGTGTGTTTCGACTGTATTAGTGCTTATAAAAAGCTGCTCGCTGATCTCTTTTCCACTATATTCAAGTGAAATTAATGTTATAATTTCTAACTCCCTGCTAGTTAATATAGAATTTACAGGAAAAATAGCTTTGTTTAGTTTAGGATTGTTTTCAGTAAAAGTGTTGAAAATTTTCTCTCTCACTGCATTACAGAAATATTCTTCACCCTGGTTAACAACTTCGATGGCTTCAATTATATTTTCGCCGGCGCACTTTTTTGTCAAATAACCGCTTGCACCAAGTTTCATTACTTCCTTTATGATTTTTAGATCATCATAACTGGATAAAATAATTACTTTACAAGGATATCCTTTTTTGCTAAATTCTTTTAAAACTTCAACACCGTCCTTTTCAGGCATACTCAGATCAAGTACTAATATATGAGCATTATTAGTAACAACTTCATCAAAAATGTTAAGTCCGTTTGATGATGATCCGACAATTTCAAAATCAGAAACAGTGCTTAAAAGATTTGTCAGCCCATCAATAAGAACCAGATGGTCATCGGCAAGATGTATTCGTATTTTCTGCATCATAAATAGTATGAAATAACAGATGTAAAATTATATAAAAACAACTTATAAACATTCATTATTTTAATTAATTTATTTGATTCTCAGTAAATAACGTTATATTTAATACAAAAAAACCCGAATTATACAATTCGGGTTCTCTTCGCGCAATAAACTAAGTTTATAGGTTTATCTCAAACGATCTACAGATTTTACAAGATCTTCATCCTTTTTGATGGCCTTATTAGCTAAAACTAATAATACGATAGCAACAATAGGTAGAAACATCCCAATACCTTTCTCAGAAACAGTAGCTGCTTCTCCAGATAAATTTAGTGACCGGTAAACAAATAATCCTAATAAAATTAAATTTAATATGATATTCAGCCTGCCCATTACAAACTGATTTTGTCTTTTTTTATATGAAATGATACTAATGATTGTAAGCATTGTGCTCAAACCCAATAAAATCGTGTAAACCTGATCCTGCATAAAATAAAAAGCCTTTCCATCGTTTGTTATCCAAAGTGGAATAAAAAACAGGAAAACACCAGTAACCAAAAAGGTAAGGATTAAATATATAGTCTGAATTCGTTGTATCATTGTCTAAAATTGTTTTACAAAAATATATTTTCTTTTTTTAAAATACTATTGTATGATTAAATTTTATTCGTATTATTGCATCATAATACCGTAAGCACTTCATACTGCGGTCAATTCAAAATAATTATCTACCTATTCTTTTTACAGTATTTTCCTTTAAAATAATTAAATTCATAGAACATTCATGTTTGATATTTCTGCATTAAAAGAAATGAAGCTTTCTGAGCTTCAAGAAATAGCTAAAGTAGCTAAAACTATTAAGTTTAATGGCGTTAAAAAAGACACTTTAATCAGTCAGATTTTAGCACATCAGGAAGCAGTTGCCGCTCCAACGGCTACAGTCGAAACTGAAAAGTCAGATGATGATAAGCCTAAAAGAGCCAGAATAGTTCCTGCAAAAAAAGCACCTATTTCAAAAAATGCTCCCGTTTTAGAATTTGATAAAGTAGAGGAAACTCCTGAGAAATACGAAGCGCCGGTAATTTCAAAACAAAATACGAAACCCCAGCCAAATTCAAAAGTAAAGTCAGATTTAAAAAAACAGGAAGCACCAATAGCTGAATCTACAGAGCCAACTGAGAATCCTACAGCAGAAAAAAAAGGACCTAAAATCGTAAAATTCAATAAGTCAGCATACGAGAAAAAAGTCGCCCAACAAAAAGATAAAGAAACCGTAAAGGAAGAAACTTCTGAAGAAGTTAAAGAAAGTGAAAACCAGACTCCAATAGCTGAGAAACCAGAACAGAATTCCCCGGTAAAAAAAATAAATCCCAATCAGAATAAAAACAATCCGAACCCAAATCCAAATCAGAACCCAAATCAAAACGGGAATGGAAATGTAAACGGAAATCAAAACCCCAACCATAAAAATAAAAAAAATAATTTCAGGGATTCAGATTTTGAATTTGACGGAATTATTGAAAGTGAAGGTGTTCTTGAAATGATGCCTGACGGTTACGGTTTTTTACGATCTTCAGATTATAATTATTTAGCATCTCCGGATGATATTTATTTATCCACTTCACAAATCAGGTTGTTCGGTCTTAAGACCGGAGATACAGTAAAAGGAGTGGTTCGCCCTCCAAAAGAAGGAGAGAAGTTCTTCCCTTTGGTTCGTGTATTGAAAATTAACGGTCACGATCCGCAAGTAGTTCGTGACAGGGTTTCATTTGAACATTTGACACCGGTTTTTCCTTCAGAAAGATTTAAATTAGCAGAAAAAGGCAGCTCTGTTTCAACACGTATTATCGATTTATTTTCTCCTATAGGAAAAGGCCAGCGTGGTATGATTGTAGCACAGCCGAAAACCGGTAAAACAATGCTCTTAAAAGATATTGCCAATGCAATTGCAGCTAATCATCCAGAAGTTTATTTGATAGTGCTTTTGATTGATGAGCGTCCTGAGGAGGTTACGGATATGCAAAGAAGTGTTCGTGGAGAAGTTATTGCTTCAACCTTTGACAGAGAACCACAGGAACACGTTAAAATTGCCAATATTGTACTTGAAAAAGCAAAACGCTTAGTAGAGTGTGGACATGATGTTGTAATTCTTTTAGATTCTATAACACGTTTGGCAAGAGCTTACAATACCGTGCAGCCTGCTTCCGGTAAAGTTTTAAGTGGAGGTGTGGATGCTAATGCACTACAAAAACCAAAACGCTTTTTTGGAGCTGCTAGAAATGTTGAAAACGGAGGTTCTTTGAGTATCATTGCTACGGCATTGACAGAAACAGGTTCTAAAATGGATGAGGTGATCTTTGAGGAATTTAAAGGAACCGGTAACATGGAACTTCAATTGGATCGTAAAATCGCTAACAAACGTATTTTCCCTGCAATCGACCTTACTTCATCAAGTACGCGTCGTGACGATTTATTGTTAGACGAAAAAACATTACAAAGAATGTGGATTATGCGTAAGTATCTATCTGATATGAACCCGGTAGAATCAATGGATTTTGTAAACGAGCGTTTCAAAAAAACCAGAAATAACGAAGAGTTTTTGATTTCTATGAATGACTAAAGAAAGGTTCTAAGTTGCTGAATGACTAAGATTCTAAGTTTTTTTCTTTGAGATTATAAACTAAATGATAAAAAAAGGGATAAGTTTTAAACTTATCCCTTTTGCTTTTTAAAGCTAGCTAGTATCTCAGAAACTTTATTTCTTATCCACTACCGGTCGATTTTCTCTATTGGCCAACTCCCAGGCAACAACAAATGCCAATTTTGTTCTTTTGGTTAAAGCATCGTATTCGATTTTTTCAGGTTCATCTCCTTTTTGATGGTAATCTTCGTGAACTCCGTTAAAAAAGAAAACAGAAGGGATGCCATGTTTGGCGAAATTGTAATGATCAGAACGCTCATAAAAATGATTAGGGTCTTTCGGGTCATTAAATTTAAAATCTAAATCTACATTGGTGTATTTTTCATTTTGAGCTACAACAATGTTATGTAAATCTGATGATAATCTGTCGGCTCCAATAACATAGACGTAATTATTTGTTTTGGCATGCTCAACATCGCGGCGTCCGATCATATCGATGTTGATATCTGCGATTGTATTGGCAATTGGGAATAAAGGATTTTCAGAATAATAACGTGAGCCGTGTAAACCATGCTCTTCACCCGTAACATGCAGAAATAAAATTGAGCGTTTTGGTCCGTGTCCATCTTTTTTTGCTTTTGCGAATGCTTTTGCCATTTCAATTAAAGCTACTGTTCCGGAACCGTCGTCATCTGCTCCGTTGTAAATTTCGCCATTTTTGATTCCAACATGATCATAATGTGCTGAAATTACCAAAACTTCATTCGGTTTTTCAGAACCTTCAATGTAGGCCCAAATATTTTCTGAATCAGGCAAATTTTCATTTCTTCTTGCATTTAAGAAGGAAGCTGGGACATGCTGATAATAATCTGCCGCTCCTTTAGGAAAAGAAACTCCATTTTTTTTGTACTGTTCGATCATGTAAACACCTGCTTTTTTCTGTCCTTTTGATCCGGTTTCACGACCTTCCATTTCATCAGAAGCAACAACGTATAACATTGTTTTTAAATTTTTTTCAGATATAAGATTCAGGTATTTAGTTGGATCAGAATTATCTTTGGAAATAACTGCCTGGGTGTTTTTACATGAAAACGCTGAAGCAATTAGTAATAGAATTACAATTTTTTTCATTAATTAGTTTAGTGTAAGTTGATAAATATATATAGCATATAAAAAACAAGTAAAAATAGGATAAAAAAGAAGTTTATAAAAAATAAGATAAAACTTTTAACAAAAGAAACTATTCTGGTTTCGCCATAAAAGCGATGATGTGCCGGATAAAAATAATAAGACATCCAGAGAATCCCAACGAAATTAATAAGATTACCAATGAAAGTAAGTGGACCGTTTCCTCCAAAAAAGCCAATTATTTTGGTGATAATAAATAATAGGAGAAATATTAAAAGTAAAAAGGAGAAATAATGTAAGGTAAAAATACCGTGATCAAAATAGTACCATTTTTTTTTGTTATGAAAAAGCCATAAAAAGAAGGCAAAGAAAGGCATTATAATGAACAGGATTTTGGGGATATTATGAAGAAAAGACTCGATGAATTTTTCGATAATTTCCTTTTTAGTATTATGTTCAGTAACATGAACAGCTTTTTCGTAAGTCCAATATGCAAATTCAGAAAGTTTTTCGCTCTCTTTTCCATACTTTTGAATTGAGTCAATTTCTTTCATCGTTTTTAATTGAAAGTAATTTTTATTGACTTGTTTCATTGTTTGTAACTGAAAGTAGTTTTTATCGCTCAAATTTTCATTTTTATTTTTGCTGGATTTTTCAAAATTTGAATGAATTTCATTTCCCTCTTTGCTAAGATTCTCACTTACCTTGTTAGGGAACATAGCAATTAGCAGGAAAGTAATAAAACTAATAAAAATATAAAGACGTACTGGAGCCAAATATGATAATCGTTTACCGGAAAGATACTCTTTTGTCAAAGTAGAAGGTCTAAAAAGCAAATTTTTAATGGTCTTCCAGAATGCATTTTCATAGTGAGTTAAATCTTCAAAAAAATGTATAAATAAATGATGAAAAGTTTTTCTGCTATCTGTGTTTTCCTGTCCGCAATTTGGACAAAATTTTTGCTCAACAACATGCCTGCAATTAAGGCAGGTTTTGTCTTTTCTAATGGGGCTATGTGACATTGGTAATTAGGTTTGGTTTTGTAGGTTTGGAATTTATTTTTTCAGGACTTCATTCAGGAAAAGCTGTAAATGCTCAAAAGATCTTTTGGCCGCATCAGCATTGTATGCATTACCCTTTGAATTGTCATTTCCAGCTTCAGGATTCGTAAATGAGTGAACCGAATTGCCATAGTAAATCATTTGCCAGTCTGCTTTTGTATCACGCATTTCTTTTTGAAAAGCCGTGATTTCTTCTGGCTTTACGTTTGGGTCATCTGCTCCATGACAAATCAAAACTTTTGAAGTAAGAGGCTCTGCTGGCCGCGTAGCATCTTTACCTAAACCGCCATGAAAAGAAACGACTCCTTTTACATTCAAATGGCCACGGGCAGCTTCGAGAACACCAGTTCCACCAAAGCAATATCCAATAGCTACAATATTATCAGCACTAGCTCCTGATTTAACTAATTGTTCTAAAGCTAATTGAATGCGTTTTTGATAAGCTTCATGGTTTTTTTTGTAAAATCCCGCCTGCTTCCCGGCCTCAGCATTGTCTTTTGGATAATTACCTTCGCCATATATGTCGGCAATAAAAACGGTATATCCCAATTTTGATAAGTTTTCGGCAATTTGCTTTGAAGCATTATCAATCCCTTTCCACGCTGGAAGTAATAGAATACCAGGATTTTGACTGTTTTTTTTGGATGATTTTATCGATAATCCGTTTAAAACCTGATCTCCATCAGCATATTTTACAGGTTTTAATTGTGCAGTAGTAGTTGTAGTACTCAATAGTATTCCTAAAATAAAAAGATATATTGTTTTCATAAATGTTAAGTTTGAAACAAATATCCGAAAATAATTGAAAATTTTATCAGTTTTCTTCCAATTTTATCAGGTTTAAAGAACAATATTTCGTTTAAAGGCACAGCCCAATTCCACTATAGAATCTGTTTTGGCAATGCCTGCAATCCGGTCTATTTTCTCGTAAAGTACTTGTCGCATGTGTTCATGATTTGTGGCTGTGATTTTTATATAAAGTGTAAAAGAGCCCGTGACATAATAACATTCCGTAATCTCAGGGATTTGTTTCAATTCCTCAATAATCCTGTCGGAATCAGAATCTTTATTGAGTGTGATTCCGGTAAAGGAAGCCCAGTCATACCCAATTTTCTTTTCGTTTACCACAGGTTTAATTCCGGAAATGATTCCTCGTTCGATTAAACGATTAACACGCTGATGTACCATGGTATTCGAAATTTTGAGAGTTGTAGCAATCGAAGAAAAAGCCATTCTGCCATCTTTTTCCAGCTCCTTTATAATTTTGATGTCAAATTCGTCTAATGTGTCCATTTGTATTTAGTTTTAAATTTAAATTGACTTTTATTTTTATGTATTTAGTATAATTGACTTTTATTATTTAAGTAAAAGTCAAAAGTATTGATTTTGATTGTTAAATAAAATAATATGGTTATTTTTGTAAAAAGATTTATAAATAAGATATCATGACACATACTAAAGAAATTCTTTCATCAAAATCAGAAGTTTTGATCGAAAAAGAAAATAAATACGGAGCTCATAATTATCACCCGCTGCCGGTAGTTTTAGACAAGGGAGAAGGTGTGTATGTCTGGGATGTTGACGGAAAGAAATATTATGATTTTTTATCGGCTTATTCTGCGGTAAATCAAGGGCATTGCCATCCGAAAATTGTAAATGCCATGATAGAACAAGCGCAAAAATTAACGCTGACTTCCCGTGCTTTTTACAATGATCAATTAGGGAATTATGAAGAATATGTAACCAATTATTTTGGTTTTGACAAAGTCTTACCAATGAATACTGGTGCAGAAGCAGTTGAAACGGCTTTGAAACTTTGTAGAAAATGGGCTTACGAAGTAAAAGGAATTCATGAAAACCTGGCGCAAATTATCGTTTGTGAAAATAATTTTCATGGAAGAACAACTACCATCATTTCGTTTTCGAATGATGAAAGTGCGCGTAAAAGCTTTGGACCTTTTACAGAAGGTTTTATAAAAATCGAATACGATAATTTGGAGGCTTTGGAAAAAGTACTGGAATCATCTAAAAATATTGCCGGTTTCCTTGTTGAACCAATTCAGGGAGAAGCCGGAGTTTATGTTCCGAGTGAAGGATATTTGGCAAAAGCAAAAGCACTTTGTGAAAAACACAATGTCTTGTTTATTGCTGATGAAGTGCAAACCGGAATTGCACGTACCGGAAGATTATTAGCCGTTCATCATGAAAATGTACAACCTGATATTTTGATTTTAGGAAAAGCAATTTCAGGAGGTGTTTATCCAGTTTCGGCGGTTTTAGCAAATAACGAAATTATGAATGTGATTAAACCGGGACAACACGGTTCTACTTTTGGAGGAAATCCGGTAGCGGCTGCGGTTGCGATTGCTGCTCTTGAAGTTGTAAAAGATGAGAAATTGGCTGAAAACGCAGAACGTTTAGGAATCATTTTAAGAAAAGGATTAAACGAAATAGCTGAACGTAACAATTTGATTAAACTTGTTCGTGGAAAAGGTTTGCTGAATGCTATCGTAATCAATTGTGATGAGGAATCAGATTTGGCATGGGAAATTTGCCTGAAATTCAGAGACAATGGTTTATTGGCAAAACCGACCCACGGAAACAAAATTCGTCTGGCACCGCCTTTGGTGATTACGGAAAATCAAATAAAAGAATGTCTTGAAATTATTGAGAAATCTTTGAACGAATTTAGAAACTAAATTATTTCATCATAAAAGTAAAGTACAGCTGCGACCAAATGTTCGCAGCTTTTTGTTTTATATAAATTGAAATTATATAATGAAGATGCTTTAATTATATAAACCTTAAACGGTAAATGTCGATTAGTTTTGAAGACGTTAAGAACAAAACCTAAAATTTGTTTAACCTTATAAAAATTACATCAGATGGCTTACGCAAATAACGATTTAACACGCTTTTTAGATGCACAGAACAAACTTTATCTTACTGCTTACTCCGAACTAAAAAAAGGGAAGAAAGAATCGCATTGGATGTGGTTTATTTTTCCGCAGATAAAAGGTTTGGGAAAAAGCACAATCGCTAAATATTATGCTCTTGCTGACCTTAAAGAAGCAGAAGATTTTCTAAATCATCCTGTTTTGGCGAAACATTTGATTGAAATTTGTAATGTCTTATTAGAATATAAAACAAAATCAATCGAGGCTATTCTTGGAGAATTAGATGCGAGAAAGCTTCGTTCTTCCATGACTCTTTTTACTCAGGTAGAAAATGGCAATCCTGTATTTCAGGAAATATTAGATGTTTTTTTCTTAGGATACTCAGATCCGCTTACTTTATCCAAAACAGAAGTACCACTAGAAATTGCTATGGCATCCTAAATTTTACTTTCTTACTTAGTTATATAAATCAAAAAGCGATTGTCCGAAAACAATCGCTTTGGTTATAATTGCTTAAAATATCAAAAAAAGCAATCATGGGTTTGAGTTGTTTTTCATCAACTCTGTATTATTAAAATCTTACTTTTTTAAGCTCCCACAACGTCTCGATAAATTTATCGACATCCTGCGTGGTATTGTAAAATGCAAGTGAAGGACGAACTGTAGTTTCAACTCCCAATCTGCGTAAAATAGGCTGGGCACAATGATGACCGGTTCTAACAGCGATTCCTTCTTTGTTTAAAGCCTGACCCACTTCATCGTTTGAGTAGCCTTGTAAATTGAATGAAAGTACACTCGCTTTACTGGCCGCTGTTCCGATTAATCGAACACCCGGAATCTCTTTGATCAGTTTTGTAGCATACTCTAGCAAATAGTGCTCGTATTGCCCGATCGCATTGATTCCAATTTTTGTAACATAATCAATAGCAGCTCCAAGACCTATGGCATCGGCGATATTCCCTGTTCCGGCTTCGAAACGATTCGGTGCTTTGTGGTATTTTATTTCCTCAAAAGTCACATCCTGAATCATGTTTCCACCAGACTGGTACGGCTGCATATCGTTTAACAAATCTTCTTTTCCGTACAAAACACCAATTCCGGTTGGTCCAAAAAGTTTGTGTCCTGAAAAAACCAGCCAATCGGCATTTAAATCCTGAACATCCACTTTCATGTGTGAAACAGATTGTGCTCCGTCTAACAAAACTTTGGCTCCGACAGCATGCGCCATTTCGACCATTTTTTTGGCAGGTGTTACAGTTCCAAGTGCATTGGAAACCTGTGTAAAAGCTACAATTTTTGTTTTCGAGTTTAGCAATTTGGAGTATTCATCCAACAAAATTTGCCCATCATCATCCACCGGAATTACACGTAGTTTCAAGCCTTTTTTATCGGCCAGACGTTTCCATGGAACAATGTTGGCGTGGTGTTCTAAATTGCTCACCACGATTTCGTCTCCGGCTGATAAATTGTTATCTCCCCAGCTTTGTGCCACAAGATTGATGCCTTCGGTAGCCCCGCGAACAAATACAATTTCGTTTACAGAACCTGCATTCAGAAATACTTTTACCTTTTCGCGAGCAGCTTCATAAGCATCAGATGCCCTGGCAGCCAATTCGTGTGCAGCCCTGTGGATATTCGAATTTTCATGCTCATAAAAATAAGCAATGCGATCGATTACCGATTTCGGCTTTTGTGTCGTTGCTGCATTGTCAAACCAAATCAAAGGTTTTCCGTTTACTCTTTCACTTAGAATCGGAAAATCTTTTTTAATCAGATTCGCATCAAAAGGAGCGCTTTCTAATTGGTTGAAATCATGAAACGAATTTCCAGTGCCTGTTGTCGGAAACGAATTCTTTTTATCAAACGCAAAAGGATTATTTTCTAAAAAATAATACGAGTTTTGAATTTCTGAAGGGTTTGATAGGACACGAGATGGAATTCCGAATGCTGTATTAATACTTGCCAATGCATCTCTTAATTCACTTTCAAAGGATGATCCCTGCGTTTGAAAAGGCAGATAATTATCATTTAAGGGAAAAGGAGAAAAGGCATTATTATCCTGACTTTTCCCTTTTAAATTAACATCACTGAAACCCGTATTCGGATTATTGATATTAAAATTTTTATCATTTGGAAAAACTGTATCCAGATCCGTAATTGGATATATAACTGAAACACCTGTATTGGCATGATTTCCAACAGATGGCGATACTCCAAAACCACTCACAGGAGAATGGGAGGAATAGACTGTCGTTGGGTTTTGCAAACTGGTATTTGGCGTAAAATCTGCCAGATTTCCTGCACTCAATAGCGTTTCTACCACTTTTGTAGCTCGCGGATGATCGTTAAGATCGGGACTCAGTGAAATTTCTTTTGGAAATTCATTGGGCAGCGTCTTAAACAACTCGTTGGCTATGTGCTGCAGATCGTCTACGTTGTACAAACCGTTGTTGTTAGTATTTGTACTCATGATACTTTCCTATTTCTACATCTTCCAGAACGGCAATAGCGTCATCTACCAATATGGCCAGTGAGCAATAAAGCGATACTAAATAAGAAGCAATTGCTTTTTCGTTTATTCCCATGAAACGAACCGATAATCCAGGTGACTGCTCGCCTTGTAGTCCTGGTTGAATCAATCCGATAACGCCCTGACGGCTTTCACCTGTGCGCAACAAAATGATTTTTGACTTACCGTTTTGAATAGGCAATTTATCAGATGGAATAAGTGGAATCCCTCTCCAAGTCAAAAATTGAGAACCAAATAATGACGTTGTTGGAGGCGGAACACCACGACGTGTACATTCACGTCCAAAAGCAGCAATCGCTAACGGATGCAACAAGAAAAATCCAGGTTCTTTCCAAACTTTTGTCAATAATTCGTCTAAATCATCAGGAGTAGGAGCTCCGGTTCTGGTTTTGATAATTTGCGAAGGCGCAACATTACTCAATAAACCATAATCTTTATTATTGATTAATTCACTTTCCTGACGTTCTTTTATGGTTTCGATAGCCAAACGTAATTGCTCTGTAATTTGGTTATATGGCTTGCTGTATAAGTCGGAAACACGTGTGTGTACATCCACAATAGTCTGTACTGCTGCCAGATTATATTCACGAGGATTGTCGATATAATCAACGAAAGTATTTGGTAAAATTCTTTCGTCCCTTGCCGAGCAATCTACTTCGATATGGCTTCCGTCTTTTACTTTATTCAGACGATAAACCCCTGATTCTACTGGTGTCCAGTGTAAAAGATGCGTTAGCCAGCGTGGTGAGATGTTTCCAATTTGTGGTGCTGAACGGGTTGCGATCGCTAATTGCCTTGCAGCTACATCGCCTAATGCGGTCTGTTGTTGTTTTAATTCTGCCATTTGTTTGTTTTAATTGATTTATAGTTAATTAATTAGTTAAATAGGGCTGCTGTATAGAATTGAATAAGTCATCTATAGAAAGATACCTTTCTCCGGTATCATAATTAAAGGTGAGGATTACAGCATTCTCAGGAATATCTTTCAGTTTTTGGGAAACCGCTGCCAGGGAAGCACCAGTCGAAATGCCTGCAAAAATTCCTTCTTCGAGTGTTATTTTTTTCGCGTAAGCAAATGCTGTTTCTTTTTCGACAGTAATAACTTCATCTATATATTTTCTATTAAAAACATCTGGAATAAAACCTGCACCAATTCCCTGCAAAGGGTGGGGTGAAGGCTGTCCACCGCTTAGAACCGGTGAAAGAGCAGGTTCTACAGCGTATGTTTTTAAATTTGGAAAGTGCTGTTTTAAAATTTTGGAAACTCCTGTAATATGTCCGCCCGTTCCAACGCCGGTAATCAGATAATCTATTCCATCCGGAAAATCTTTTATAATTTCCAGTGCAGTTGTCCTTTCGTGAACTTCGACATTAGCCGGATTATTAAATTGTAACGGAATAAAGGAATTTGGTATTTCTGCAGCCAGCTGATGGGCTTTTTCAACGGCACCGGAAGTTCCTTTTTCTCTTGGTGTCAAAACAAATTCGGCACCATAGGAATTCATTATTTTTCGTCTTTCGATGCTCATGGATTCCGGCATCACCAAAATCACTTTGTATCCTTTTACTGCGCCGACTAATGCAAGACCAATTCCTGTATTTCCTGAAGTTGGTTCTATAATAACAGAATCAGGATTCAATAGCCCTTTTTTCTCAGCATCTTCAATCATGGCAAGTGCAATCCGGTCTTTGATGCTCGAACCTGGATTTGTTTTTTCAATCTTAATCCAAACCTCGTTTTTTTTGAAAAGCTTGTTGAGCCTGACGTGTGGAGTATTACCAATGGTTTCTAATATGTTTTGATATTTCATGATATTGGTTGTTTTTTTTCACCATATAAGTGAAATAAGTTTTTAGTCTGTTGTACAATTTTAACGCGGATGATTAGAACAATTTTTTTTATATAGCTATGTGTTTTTAAAAAAAGTGAAACGCCTAATTTCCAGTTTCAAAAACTATGTAACTATGTGTTTAATTTTTTTTCACGCAGATTTTAAAAGATTTAAGCAGATGCACGCAGATTATTTTCTACTAGTTATCTAAAATTAAATCTGTCAAAATCTTTTAAATTTTGATCAATCTTAAACAAGTTTCAGGCATTACTTTAAATAAACTTATATCACTTATATGGTTTAAAATTTTTTAAATCGAATAAAAAATAGGTTCCGGAAACGGATTATTATCCTTGATTTTCATCTCGTTTTTATGATACACCACTGAATTTGACGGAACCGTGTAGGTGAGCCATACATTTCCTCCAATGATAGAATCCCTGCCCACGATTGTTTGTCCGCCAAGAATGGTGCTGTTGGCATAAATGATGACATTGTCTTCGATTGTTGGATGCCTTTTGATGAAAGCTTCCTCTTTTTTTACACTCAAAGCACCAAGTGTTACGCCTTGATAGATTTGCACATTATTTCCGATGACAGCCGTTTCCCCAATTACAATTCCGGTTCCGTGATCGATCGCAAAATCTTCTCCAATTAGTGCTCCGGGATGAATTTCGATACTAGTTTTAATATGTGCATATTCAGAAATGGTTCTTGCGAGAAGTTTCAAATCCTGTTTCCACAATTGATGCGAAAAGCGATAAATTGCAATAGCGAAAAAACCCGGATAGGAATACAAAACTTCTTCAAGTGTTTTGGCAGCAGGGTCTTTTGAAAAAATTGTCTGTGCATCGTTCAGCGCTTTTTTGTGCAAAGCCGGCAACGCTTCAAAAAATGTTTTGGTTTGTTGATTGCTCTGGTCGGTTTCAGGTGCAAAATCCAATACTAATTCGTTGAATTGAATTTCAAGTTCCGTGAATTTGCCTTCAATAATTGTCACATTACCTAAGGTTTTTGACGTTGTTGAAAACAGTACACAAAACAAATCATCAATAAAATGGTGGATTAATTTTTTTGGAGGCAGAATTAATAAATTTTGATGCTGCTTTGCAATTTCCTGATAAAATGAATTCATATTCGATTAATTTTCTTTGAATTTTATTGTTTTGAAAACTGAGCATTGAATCAGTTTGACTTTAGTATTAGCGATACATGTTGTTTAAGCTTTATTTCTATTGCCGTAGAAATGATATATCTTAATTACAATTGAATTGTTTTGATCCACTTATATTTTTCTGCCAAATGAATTATAAAGACTAATCCTTTGAATAAAAAAATATCTGCAATGATTGTATATTGTTCGATGAGAAACGTGGATTTAGAGTAATTCGTTTCAATTTCAACTCTTTAAAATGAAATCTTTAAAACGAAATGGAAGGAGTTTAACAACAGATACACATATAACAAAAAGTGTTATAGGTGATTTTTTTAGCAAGAATGTAAGTTGATATGCTTTCTGTTGTTTTCAAAATATAGTTGTTATTAGTTTTAACTCTACTAATTCTATAGACAAAGTTATGTTTAATATTATAATAACCAAACTTTTTTCAAATTTTCTTCATTAAAATCTTAAAATTAATTGTAAAAATCTGATTTAAAGATGGTTATGGATAAATAAAAAAAGACAGAACTATAAGTAATTAATACTCATAGTTCTGTCTTATAATATCAAAATCTGTAAATGTTCTTACATTATTTTTTAGCCGCTGCACCCGGAATCAGTTCATTCTTTTGTTTGAATTTACTGTATTCCACAACGCCGGTTTTGTCTGCCCAGTCAAAATATTTAGCCGAAAGATCATTAACAATACCAGGATTTTGTTGTGCTAAATTGTTGGTTTCACCTCTGTCATTTTCCAGATTGTAAAGTTCCCATTGATACGATGGAGATATTGAAACCAATTTCCATTTTCCTTCTCTTACGGCTCTGTTTCCCGCTCTTTCCCAGAAAATAGGAGCTCCACGGTTTACTTCTGAAGCGCCATCAATTAAAACAGGCAATAAACTTTTTCCCGGTAGCGGATTTGATTTTACACCATTCAGTTCTTTTGGATATTCAATTCCTGCCAAATCATAAAAAGTAGGAGCAAGGTCAATTAAATGTCCGGTTCCTTTGTCAATTCTTCCTGCTTTGATTTTTGATGGATACCAGGCGATAAATGGAGAACTGAAACCACCCTCGTGCATATTATTTTTATAATCCTGTAATGGTGTGTTTGATAAATAAGCCCAGTTTTGTTCCTGATAATCAAATGAACCAGATGTTCCAATTGGTCCGTCGTTTTTTACTAATCCTCTTCTTAAAGGATTGTAAGTGTTGAAACCGCCTTGAGCTCCATTATCAGATATAAAAACAATCAAAGTATTTTTATCTTTTTTAAGGGCTTTTAATTTTTCCAAAACTTTTCCAACATTCTGATCCATGTTGTCTACCATTGCGGCATAAACTTCCATTTTGGCTTTCCAGAATTGTTTTTCGTCATAAGTCAGTTTATTCCATTCCGGTACTTCAGGATCTCTTGGAGCAATCGTCTGGTCTGCTAATAAAATACCGTTTTCTTTTAGTTTTTTAATTCTTTTTTCTCTTAAAACATCCCAGCCTTCGTCAAATTTCCCTCTGTATTTTGCAATGTCAACCGGTTTTGCCTGCAATGGCCAGTGTGGTGCTGTAAAGGCTAAGTACAAAAAGAAAGGTTTGTTTTCTTTGTTCTGTTCGTCTAAGAAAGTAACTGCGTTATTACCAATTTCATCTGTAAAATAATAGGAATCAGCTTTTGGGTGCAACTCTTCATTATTACGGATTAGCGCTACCGGATAAGCAGTTTTTCCAAATGGCAATCCATCAGTATTAAAATAATTCGCAGCTCCTTTTAAGATTCCGTAGAATTTGTCAAAACCTCTTTGGTTAGGCCATTGTGCTTTGTCTTCAGAACCTACGTGCCATTTTCCGGACAATAAAGTGCTGTAACCTCCTGAACGGAACACTTCTCCCAAAGTCAAAGATTCCTTGTTCAAATAGCCCTGATAGGCCGGTAATCCCAAGTTTACATCAAAATAACCTACACCCGCTTTGTGCTGATATTGACCTGTTAATAAAGAAGCTCTTGTCGGTGCACAAATAGAGTTGTTGTAAAATTCGCGTAGGCGTGTTCCTTCTGTTGCTAATCTGTCCAGATTTGGCGTTTTAATTTCCGAACCGTAATTTCCTAAGTCAGAATACCCCATGTCATCCACCATAATCAGGATGACGTTTGGTTTTGATGTATTTGTAACGGCTTTATTTTGTGCATTAACAAGAAACAGTGATGCAACTAAAAAGTTTGTTATAATTAATGTTTTTTTCATTTTATTTAAAATTTATTAGTGTTAGATTTTATCTCTCCAGGCCGGAACTTGTTTCAAATTTTTATTCAAATCCAGTTCTCTCTGTGGAATCGGGAAGTGGACATGTTTAGGCTGTGCATTGGTTTTTCCTGCCGCTTTTAATTTGGCCACAAAATAATCCGGGCCTCTTCTCGCAAGGTCAAACCATCGCTGATACTCATACACCAGTTCTTTTCTTCTTTCTTCAAAAACAGCTTCCCTAAAATCATCCTGATTGATTGAGGGAGAAGTTACGGACAGCAAATCTATTCCGGCTCTTTCCCTAATGCGGTCTATTCCTGCAAAGGCTTCTGTGGTTGGTCCGGTAAGTTCGTTTAAGGCTTCAGAATTGATTAATAATATTTCTGCAAATCGAATTATAGGCGTGTTTTTTGAAGACTGTCCTGGTGATGCAGGAGTTGCCGGATCAAAATATTTATTAAAATGCGGAATCGTTTTATATATTTTTCCATCCGTTGGACTTACAAATTCAACTCCAAAAGTGATGTACTTGCGTTCATCATTTTCGGCGAAAGCCTGAAAAAGACCACCTGCAGTATGCAAGGCATCGGCCTGATCTCCTGCAATTCCGGGTACGGTGTTAGGAGCAGAAGTTGAGGCCAGCATATTTCCGTTCCAGTTCGTTAAACCTTTAAATTGTGCAGAAAAAATGTGCTCTTTTCCATTTTTCGTAGCAACATTAAACACATCGGCAAAATTTTCGAATAAGTCATACACTTTACTGTCAATCACTTCCTTGCTTTTATCCGCTGCATTTTGCCATTTTTTCTGGGTCAGATATACTTTTGATAATAGACTTTTTGCAGCACCGGAAGTTATTCTTCCCTTAATCGGCTGTACAACTGGTAAAGCTTCAGCATCTAATAAATCGGTTTCAATCTGAGCATATACTTCTGCTTCAGGAGTATTGGTAATATTTATGGCAGCTGGCGACAAACTTTTGGTTTCATGAAGAATCAAAGGAACTTCTCCGAACCATCTTACCAGATTGAAATAAAGTACCGCTCTTAAAAATTTTGATTCATTTACAAGGTTTTGTGCCTTTTGCGGATTCAGATTTGCGTTATCAGTAATGTTGTCAATTGCAACATTGGCTCTGTTTATTCCGTCATAACTCTGTTTCCAGATTTCCTGCATACGATCGTTTGAGGCATCATGTGTTAAATTAGAAAGTGCTCTAACATGGGCATTTCGCGCTCTTGGACCCGCTTCATAATCATCTGTTGCCATCTCAGTCGATATTTGGATCAGACGATTGTAAAGTGTATGGGTGGTGCTGTTAATTGCGTTATGAATGGCGATCACGGCCGCTTCTGCATCTTCATCTGTTTTGTAAAAGTTATCAGAAGCAATAAATGATTTTGGATTTTCATCCAGAGGATTACAAGCACTGATTGCAAAAACAATCAGTAAACTAAATAAGCTTATATTTTTCATGTTGTTTTTTTTAAAATGTTAGGTTTAAACCTCCTGAAATAGTTTTTGATGCAGGGTAAATTCCTGTATCTGTTCCCGGAGAAATAGTAGTTCCGTTTGTTATTTCGGGATCGTATCCGCTATAGTTGGTAAAAGTGAGTAGATTTTCCCCTGTTATTCTGAATTTTACAGATGTTAATCGCAGTTTTTCTGTAATCTGTTTTGGCAGATTATAGCTAAACGTTATATTTCGTACTCTGACAAAAGAACCATCTTCTACAAACCGGTCAGAAAATACAGGAGCAGGATCCAGCTTGGCACGCGGTGTTGTTGTACTTGGATTTGTTGGAGTCCATGCATCCAGTGCGCTTGTCGAAGCATTTTGCTGTCCGTTGAATAATTCTAATGCCTGAGAGTTTCCATTAAGAATTTTATTCCCTACAGAACCATTCACAAGTACAGACAATTCAAAAGCTTTGTATGTGAAGTTATTGGTAAAACCAAATGTAAAATCAGGCTGTGCATCGCCAATACTCGTTCTGTCAGCAGCAGTAGTAAATACGCCATCTCCGTTAATGTCTTTGTACAAACGGTCGCCCGCTTTAGGAGCAGCGTTTCCTGTCAGTGCTCCTTTTGTTGCAATATCTGCGGTCTGTAGTATTCCGTCTGTTATCGCTCCGTAAAAAGTACCTAAAGATTCTCCTTTTTTAAGGATGTAATTTCCAAAAGTGTAAAATTCCGCATCATTTCCTAATGCCACAATTTTATTTTGATTAAAGGAAATATTGAAATTCGATGCCCACGAAAATGCTGTATTTCCTAAAGAAGTATTAATACCTAATTCGATTCCCTGATTTTGTACCGAACCAAAATTTTGTAAAGAAGAAGTGTATCCCGTTGTGTACGGAATTTGAACATCCAGCAATAAGTCTTTGGTTGTTTTGCGGTAAACGTCAAGGGTAAGGTTTATTTTATCATTTAAGAATCCAACATCGATACCGGCATCAAACTGATTCGTTAATTCCCATCCTAAATCAGCATTTGCAATTCTTGTTGGTGTAAATCCGGTAAAAATTTGATCTCCAAAAAGATATTTAACACTGGTTAAGGTTGCTAAAGACTGGTATTCACCAATTTCCTGATTCCCTGTAGATCCGTAGCTGGTTCTGATTTTAAGACTATTGATTACGTCCGAAACAGGAGCGAAAAAATCTTCCTTATTTATTTGCCATGCCAATGCAACAGAAGGGAAGTAACCCCATTTGTTGTTTTTTCCGAATCGGGATGAACCATCAGCTCTTAAACTGGCCGTAAAATAATATTTTGAATTGTAGTTGTAATTTACCCTTGACAAATATGAATTCAAGGCCCACCTGCTTTCACCAGACGTTGGCATCATGGCTACGCTACCGCTCTGTAAACTATTGTCGCCCGTAATATCATTTACAAATTGCTGCGAACCTGAAGTATCAAATTCCCTGCTTGAACTTTGCTGGGTGTAACCGGCTAAAATATTTAAGTTATGTTTTTCTGCAAAAACTTTAGTGTAGGTTAACGTGTTTTCATTTAACCATGTTTTGGAATCGGCGTGCCCAATTCTGGCTTCTCCATTAGTGATAAGGCCTTCGTAAATAGTAGAAGGCAGATAGCTTTTTTCCTTATTGATGATAATATCAGTTCCAAATGATACTTTAAAAACCAAATTTTTTAAAATGTCATATTCTCCGAAAACAGTTCCTAAAATACGATCTGTTACAGCATTATTTTTGCGTTCGTTTAATGTTGCGATAGGATTGGCAAATATGTTTTCAAAAGGGTTTCTCAAGGTATAACTTCCATCAGGTTCATAAATTGTGGCGGTAGGAGGCATGCTTAATAAAGCTGTTATAAGTCCTGCAGGAGCTACTTTTGACTTGGTTTCTGAAAGTGAAAGATTCAAACCAAATCTTGAGTTGTTGCTTATTTTAGAATTCAGGTTAATTCGTCCGCTAAAGCGTTCAAATCCTGTATTTTTTATTATCCCTTCCTGATTGTAATAGTTCCCGGATACCGCGAATTTCGTTTGGTTGTTTCCACCGGTAACACTCAACTGATGATTTTGCGTTATTCCTTTTTGGAAAGCTTCTGACTGCCAGTCGATACCTTTGCCTAACTGAGCAATCTGATCATCAGTTAAATACTGATTTGTTCCCAAAGCCAGATTTGTATCGTATAAAGCGGCATTTCTAAGTCTGGCAAATCCTGTAGCGTCCAATACATCTACTTTATTACGGACTTCCTGTTGTCCTAATGAAAAATCATAATTGACAGTCAAAAGATTTGATGATCCTTTTTTTGTTGTGATGATTACAACACCATTTGCACCTCTTGAACCATATATTGCAGTTGATGAAGCATCTTTTAAAACGGTTATCGATTCAATATCGGCAGGATTTATGGAAGATAATGGGTTAGTAGGTGTTCCGCTTAAAACTCCTGAGGTAACCTCTGAATTGTAAATTGGAAATCCATCGATTACATAAAGAGGTTCATTTCCTCCCTGAATTGAACTTCCTCCACGTACACGAATACTTAATCCGGCACCAGGCTGTCCTGAAGTCTGGGTTACGTTGACTCCCGCTACAGAACCCTGAAGAGAACTTTCTAAAGTACGTTGTGTACTTTTTAAGGCTACAGTCGAAACGGTTTCTGCAGCTCCGGTATAATCTTTTTTGGTAGTGGAACCGTATCCGATGATGACAAGCTCATCTAGTTCCTTAATGTCTTCTTTTAAGGATATCTGAACAAATGCGGTAGTAGCATCTTTTTCTTGCGTTACATATCCAATGTAGCTAACGACAAGCGTATAAGGGAATATTTGGCCAGTCTGAAAATAAAACTTTCCGTCTAAGTCTGTTATTGCAGTATGGGTAGTTCCTTTAATTTGAATATTAACACCAGGTATTGGTTGATTGGTTACCTGATCGATTACCTTACCATTTAAGGTAGAATTTATGATGGGCTGTGTGTTTTGGGCTTTAATTCCGGCAGATAAGAGCAGGATAAATAATAAAGAATATGTGTTTAATATTTTTTTCATTTCTTTGTGTTGGTTTTAAATAATTAACAAGGAGTCCTGAAAGATGATTTTTCAACTTTCTGTTATTCTCCGATATTTAGCGATAAATGTTTTTTATTCCCAGCCATTTCAGTTGCCGCTGAAATGGCTTTTTTTATTTACAGCAACAGGTGTGTATCTTTTTTTTCATTTAGTTTTTTTAGTTTATAATTGGAAATTTTGGTTTAATAAATGAATATTCAAAATGTTATTTGATACAAAATTCCGTACAAAACAGCATTGAATTTTTTATAAAAAGGGATATTGTCTTCAGGAATTCTTTTAAATCAATTGTGATTTACAGCTTAAGTATAACGGATGAAAAAGAATTTGTGTTGGCAGAATTAACAACAGAAGCACATATAACAAAGAGTGTTATAAGTATATTTTTTAGGTGTAAAATAAGATGTTTTTTCAGTTGTTTTCAAAATATAGTTTTTTTATGGTTTTAAATATAATTTTAAACTCTACTAATTCTATAGGCAAAGTTAATTTTAATACAATTAAAACCAAAAAAAAATTAAATTATTTTTTAACATTTTCAAGTAAAATTCTAAGAATTAAATAAAAATATATACAAGTATTGATTTAAAGGCGTTGTCTAAATTTTAACCATTGTAATTACTTAATAAAAGCTTTGTATCTTAAATGTAATTTTAATTTCTAAAATAAATTCAATTGAATTTATGTGAAGTCAAATAAATATGTAAAACGGAAACGTATGTGAAAAGAATAAAATAAGAATTTAAAAAGCTGAAATTGCACAATATGTTCTATATGGATTCATTTTTTTAATTCGTCCATTTAAAACAATGTTCATTATTCAATTTTCGGCTTAGCCAAATAGTAAAAAGGCAATAAGCAGGGTAACGATAACATTAAATAACTGCGCTATCAAGAAAGCATACAAAGGTTTTTTGCTATTATTGGAGAATAAATCCTTGAAATTGGTTTCTAAACCAATACTTGTGAAAGCTAAAGCAAACCAAATACCCTGAAGGTTTTTTAAACTTTCTTTTACTTCATCCCTAACTTCAGAAGGAATAAGGAAAGAAAACACCAAAGAAGCCACAATAAAACCGATAACAAATTTTGGAAAACGCTCCCAAATAACACCAAGAGTTGGTTTTGAAGCAACGGCTTCTGAAGATTGATTGTGCGTATATGTCCAATAAACAGAAATGGCAAAAGCGGCAAGTCCTAGTAATACATTTTGAGAAAATTTGACAATGGTACTGATTTTCAAAGCCGTTTCACCCACCAATGAACCGGAAGCCACAACAGCTCCGGAAGTATCGATACTACCGCCCAGCCAGGCACCGGTAACTTCTTCAGGAAAATTGAAATATTTGGCAATAATCGGCATAAAAATCATCATCGGAATTGCAGTTACCAATACCATTGAAATAACATAGGACAATTTTTTGGAATCTCCTTTGATGGCGCCAGATGTTGCAATTGCTGCAGAAACTCCACAAATAGATACCGCACTGGAAATCATCATCGTCAATTCATCATCAACTTTTAGTTTTTTACACAACCAAAAAGCAAAATACCAAACCGATAATACAACTACCAGAGCCTGAATCAATCCTAAAGAACCGGCTTTCAAAATATCTGAAAAGATCACACTTGTTCCTAACAATACCAATCCAATTTTTACAAAAATCTCTGTTGAAAGCGCAGTACGAAACCATTCCGGAAGTTTGAAAAAGTTTCCTATCGATAATCCGATAATCAAACTAAAAATCACGGCTTCTAAATTAATCCCTTTAATGAAAGTGTTTCCTGCAATAATCAAAGCAATAACCGTTAATATATATACAACAGGAAATCCCAATAAAAAGTTTTTTACCGATTTCCCCACCAATAAAGCACCTAAACTTCCAAAAGCAAGAAGATAAATAAATTGGATACCAATGATTTGTAAATTTTGTAAAGCGAATACATCATTTTGTAAATCGGTTCCGTTTGACCATTTGAAGGCAGGAACTTCTGGCAGAAAAATAAAAAGGGAAATGGCAATGATCAAAAAGCCTAAGACTACTACTGTCCAGTCTTCATGAAGTGTAAATTGTTTGGTTGGAGTTGACATTTTAATTGAATAGTTATTATTTATATTTTTATTTTGAATACATCATTCAAAGCGGTTTTAGCTGCGTGAAAGCCACACATTCCGTGAACTCCGCCACCCGGAGGCGTAGAAGAGGAGCAGATGTAAATTCCTTTTGCTGAGGTGCGGTAAGGAGAAACACGCAGGGCAGGACGAGTAAATAACTGTCCGATATCAATAATACCCCCGTTGATATCTCCGCCGATATAATTCGGATTATACGCTTCTATTTGTGATGAGTTCATTGTATTTTTAGCCAGGATCTGATCTTTGAATCCGGGCGCAAAACGTTCTACCTGATTTTCAATGGCTGCCGTCATATCCACCGTTGAACCGTTTGGAACATGGCAATACGCCCAGGCAGTATGTTTGCCTTCAGGAGCTCTGGTCGAATCAAATAAACTTTGCTGTGCTAACAAAACAAAAGGTTTTTCGGGATGTCCGCCTGATGAAGCCAGTTGTTCTCCATCTGCAATTTCCTTAAAAGTATTTCCTAAATGAACGGTAGCGGCTTTGTTGCATTCTGCTGCTGTAAATGGAATTGCACCATCTAACGCCCAGTCAATTTTAAAAACCCCCATTCCGTATCGGTAGCGTTCCAATTGCCATTTGTACAACGGAGAAAATTTCTCTCCCGCTATTTCTAATAATTGCTTCGGTGTAACATCAAACAAAACAGAATCGGAAGAAGGCAGCTGGTCTAATGATTTGACCAGAAAGTTAGTTTCAATTTTTCCGCCAAGCGAAATAAAATACGACGCCAAAGCATCAGCTATAGACTGAGAACCTCCTTTTGGGATTGGCCATCCATACAAATGCCCAACGGCTGACAAAACCATTCCAATCGCTGCCGAAGAATAGTTCGTTAAAGGCTGAATCGAATGGGCAGTCATTCCTGCCCATAAACCTTTTGCTTCTTCTGTAGCGAATCGTTTTGCAATCCAGCTGGAAGGCTGCATGGCTTTTAAACCAAACTGAGCCAAGAGTAAGGGATGTTTAGGAATACCCAAAGGTCCTAAAGTATCATCGACAATTTTTGGCCAGGATTTTACTAAAGGTTCAATAAGATCGAAATAAGCCTGTCCGTCTATTCCTAATGATGCTGCTGTGTCCTGAATAGATCGGGATAAAATAGCCGCTTTTCCACTATCAAAAGGATGAGCAGCAGGCAATGGCGCATGAACGAATTCCAATCCGTGTTCGTGCAAAGGCAAATCAGCAAAAAACGGCGAACCCATTGCCATAGGATGAATTGCCGAACAAATGTCATGTTTAAATCCCGGCAAGGTCAATTCGGCTGTACGCATACCGCCGCCAATTGTTGGTTTGGCTTCCACAACCAATACCGAAAGACCTGCTTTCTGCAACGTTATGGCAGCCGACAAACCATTGGGACCGGAACCGACGACTATGGCATCAAAATCTTTTTTGCTCATGTTTTTGTATTTCTAAAATGCTTTAATTTCACTTTGTTTTCCTTCGTACAACGGATATTTTCTGTCTTTTTTATCCAATACCACATAAATGGAATCTTTTTGTTCATTGATTCCCGATAGGATTATTCTGGATTTTGAAGGTCTTTCGTAATGTAGAATTTGTCTTTCGTCTTTGTAGACTTTATTTTTATTATACAAGGTAAGCACTTTTTTTGCAGGATCTTCTTCATAGTAAAAATGACGTCTTCCTCCACCAGTTCCGGCAGATTCATAGGCTCTGTCAACATCTTTAATTTGTTTTCCCCTTCCGGCTTCTCCATGAATTGTAAAGGTGTTGAATACCGAATAGGAAATAGTAGACCATTTTTCAAGAGTTACATTTTGCCATCTCAAAGAATCTACAGGCGAGTAGGCTACCGGTTTATTATTCAATTTGAATTCGGTTACCTGATATAAACCTCTGGCATCTGTCAATCCGGGTCTTGAAGGCACTTTATACGAATCATGTTTGTAATTGTGCCAATGCAAATAACCGCTCAGAATAAAATAGAAACCAAAAACAAAAGTTTTCAGGCCAATTCGTACATATTGCTGCCATTTTTCTTTGTATGGAAATTGATACAGGTTTAAAGATGTATTTTTCTCATTCACAATCAGATTCCAAATTCTTGGCAAGTAACGCCATACCACAAAACCTCCTGCAATAACATAAAAAGAAGCTGCTAAATGAATTCCGCCATCGTAAGCGTGATTGACAAAAGCGATATTTCCGATCATGGCCAAAGCCAAAGCCGCTCCCCAAAAACGGGTTTTTCTGAAAAACAGTAAAATCATAATCAAGAGCTCGGCAAGTCCTGCAAAAATTTCGTAATCATGAACAAAACTCAACTGAATCCAATATAATTTCTGAGCAGTAAAATCACCGAAATTGGTATTAAGCTGTGTTAATGCCAGGTCGGGCATTTGTGTTGGAAATACTTTTGCAAACGTTAGTCCGTTTAGTTTGATCAGCATAGAATAGCTTACGGCGACTGTGATAAAATAATAAAGCACTCTGTAATTTTTGGATTTTCTGTCAATAAGTGTCCAAATAGCTCCACCCACTACACCAATTAAAAGTGCAAGACCCCAATTGATATAACTGGCGATTCCAAACGTTCCGCTCTCGGCATTTACTTTCAAAAACTGAACATTGGATTGCGCAATCGAACCAATATCTCCGGCTCCTTTATTGTTTTCCAAAATTTTGATTGGATGAAAGGAAGATCCGCTTAATTCGCCAATATTACGAATGTGCAGATGACTCCAGTCTGTTGTGAACCATTTGGCATAAAAATCAAAATCCAAAGGAACAACCAGCAGAAAGAAGAAGATAAACGCAATTCGGAACGCAATTTTTTGAGTGTTGGTCCAGTCTCTATGCTCTCCGTCTGAATCTCCTGATTCATTCGAAATCTCTTCATTTTGTTCGGAAACTTCAATGTTTTGTTGAGATTCTTCAAATTTATCGATATGAGCATCTTCCTGATATTCAAATTTAGATAGTTTATCAGATTCCCATATATTGTTCGTATTTGTAATTGCTTTCGACATAACTTAATTTTTTGTTTTAATGAAGTCAGGCACTGGTTTTCTGCCATCTTTAAGAAGTGGTAATACCGTATTATCTTTATCTAGAACCACATAAATGGAGTCTTTGAACTCATTAATTCCAGATAAAATAATTCGGGATTCAGATGGTCTGCTGTAATGTAAAACCTGTTTTTGCTCTCTGTCAACCTTGTTTTTGTTTTGCAGGTACAATATTTTATTTACAGTATCGGCTTTATAATGATACCATCTTCTTTCGTTGCCGACGCCGGAAAGTTCCCATCCAATATTCAGATCTCTTTTGGAAGGATCGCGTTTTTTGTGTTTTTTTGGATTTCCAAATCTTCTGACATCACCTTCCCAGTTGAAACTCCATTTTCCATCATACACTTCGCCTAATCGCGGATAACTTCCTGCTGCAAACATTTCGATTTGCTGAGGACGATTAGTGACTTTAAAGCTTAAGGAAGACCAGTCTTCAAAAGTAACATCATGCCAGCGAATTGAATCATTAGGAGAATACGGTACCACTTTACCATTCAATTTGAATTCTGTTACCTTATAATATCCTTTGGAATTAGAAAGACCTGGCGTATTTGGAATTTTATAAAAATCATTGTGCGTAAAAGCATATACTTCCAAACCAAAAAACAGAATGACAAAAATGAAATTGAAGCCATATTTTACCGTAAGCCGGGCATAATTTTGCCATTTTGCCTTGAATGTTGGATAGAAAGTAGTGATTTTAAAATTTTCCTGCTTCACAATCAAATTGTAAATTCCGGGTACATAATACCAAAAAACAAATAACGCCAGCATAGCCATAGCAGCACTTGGAACCTGTTCGCCAATATCATAAGCATGATTGGCAATGGCAATATTTCCAAATACAATGAAAGCCATAACAGCTCCTACCGGAATTGTTTTTCTAAAAAGCAGAAGAAAGCCTGCCAGAAATTCTGCAAAACCTAAAAAGACTTCATAATAAGGCGAAATTCCTAGTGATTCCCAATACAGTCTTTTGGCAAAAAAATCAATAAAATCAGTGTGTTCCAATCCCACATTTGGAAAAGGCATCTGCATGATAAAAAGCTTTTTGTATCCCCATGCAATTCCTGCGTATGCCACACGATATCGGGCAAAAACGCGTACCCAGTAATACAATACGCGATATTCTTTTTTGTTTTTATCCAAAGCTGTCCAGATCAATCCACCTGTAATGGCGACTATCAGAACAAATGCGTAATTGATATAACTCGCCCAACCGAAAAAACCGCTTGCAGAAAAGATATTGATAAACTGCGGATTGTAAAAAGCGACAATTTCTGTAAGATTTCCATAGGTTACATGCGGATAATTCAGATTATAAAGGAATTCATAAAAACCAAAATCCCACGGAATGCAAAATACGGTAAAGAAAATAAAAGCAATACGAAAGATGATTCGCTCCGTACTTGTCCATTCCGGTTTTGACGCATTTGTTTCGATTTCAGGAACGTGAATTTGCTCCGGACTATTTTCTTTATTTGTAATTAATTCAGACATACTCTTATTTATTTAAAAGACATTATCTTCTACAATTTTATTGGTTTTCTTCTTCCTTCAAACAACAAATATTTCTTGTTGATTTTATCCAAAACAGCATAAATGGAATCTTTTTTCTCATTGATTCCTTTTAAAACAATTGTAGAATCATTTATCTGTGTGTAATTCAAAACAAATTTTTCCGTTTGGTGGTGTTTGTTTTTATTTTCCAAAACAATAGATTTTTTGCTGCTGTCAGTTTGGTAGGAGAAGTAACGTCTTCCGCCAACTCCGGCAGATTCGTAGTTTCTGTCTTTATCATTATCATGATATTCATCCGCTATCGAAGCGTCAATTGTAATGGGTTTTGCCGTTTTGATACTCAAAGTCGCCCATTTTTCAAAAACTACATTTTGCCATCTGTCAGGATTGGTGTTGGAGTACGGAATTGTTTGATTATTTAATTTAAACTCACGTACATTATAATAGCCATAAGTTCCTTTTAATCCCGGAGTTGCCGGATATTTGTAAGGAGCTTCTGCATAATTGGAATACGTTTTGAAACCAAGTAGAATTATAAAAAATACTGTAGCGGTTTTTAATGCCAACCGTGTTCTGCGAAGCGCCTCTGAAGAAAAAACAGGATTAAATTTATTGGCAATCGTATATTTTCCTGCAAAGAGTAAACTGTACAATCTTGGCAAATCATAAACTATTAAAAATATAGCAATGGACAGCAAGAAGAAGCTGTAACTGATCTCGCCAATATCATAAGCAACATTAGCGGCAAATACATTTCCGACAAATCCTAAAATCAGTCCGGCTCCAAAAGTGGCTGTTTTTCTATAAATCAGCAAAAGTCCCGCAAGTATTTCAATTGCACCTAAAAAGCTTTCATAACCCTGTGTAATTCCGATAGTGTGATAGTAAATTTTCCACGGATAAAAATCCCCATAATTGGTATGCAGATTACTCAACGAAGGGTAGGGCATCTGCAAAGGGAAAAACTTTACGAGTCCATAAGCAATAATTCCTATTGCCAGACGATAACGAAGTGCAACACGAAGCCAATAATATAAAGTATCGTTATTTCTTTCTTTTTTGTCAATGGATATCCAGGCAAAAGTTCCTAAAACTGATAATATAAAAACAACTCCAAAATTGGCAAAGCCAGTTAAGGAAAAGAATTTTGGATAATAGCGGCTTAAATTAAATAAATCATAGAAATTAAGATGAAGCCAGTCAATCGAAAACAATTGCTGAAAGAATTTCCAGTCGAGAGGCAGGATTTGCACGGCAAAATACACAATAAAAAAGCGAAGGGCTATTTTTTCATATTGCTTCCACTCGGAAGAAGGGCTATTTGAAATATTAAAAAAACTCATACTATTATGCTTTTAATTATAAATTCACGTATTAATAAAATGGATTTGGCGTAAGACTATTATCCAATTGCAATTGTACTATCGGAATAGGAAATACCAATTCATGATCTGCAACTTTGGTATTTGGATCCAATGCTTCCAGAACTGTCTTAGCTCTTCCTGTTCTGGCTAAATCGAACCAGCGATGTCCTTCCCATGCAAATTCTATTCGGCGTTCGTTTTCGATAGCTAATAAAATTTCCTCTTTGGTAACTGCAGTAGAAGGAGCAATTTCAGCTCTGTCTCTTACTTTATTAAGATCACTAAGTGCACCTGTCGCAGATGATAAATTGTTTAATTGTGCTCTGGCCTCGGCTCTGATGAGGTACATTTCTGCAATTCTGAAAATATAGGCAGGATCCGTTGCGGGAAGCCTGTAGTATAAATTGCCATACCAAAGCGTAGTTCCTCCTTGGGTTACACTTCCTATTAATGCTTTTCTTCCTCCTGAAACAGCAGCATCATTTAAAAGCTGTACGAATTTATCATTCGGTGCATAACGGTACGTTCCACCTTTTGTTGGATGCTGCATTTGGGCACGAATAGTACTCTGATTAATGGCACTGTATTCCAATTCAAAAATAGATTCTGCAGTTCCAACGACATTTCCTGCAAACCAGGAACTGTATGGTTTTAGCAAGGTGTAATCAGCAGGTTTGTCAATTAATTTTGTAGCATATTCTTCTGCCAGTGCCCATTCTTTTTTATAAAGGTGTAATCTTGCTCTCAAAGCCCAGGCTGTTCTTTTTGTAGCCCTGATTCTGTTCACGCCGTCTGGTAATAATAACTCGGCATCTTCCAAATCTTTCTGAACCTGAGCATACGTTTCTGTCAAAGAGCTTCTTGGAACTTTAGGTCTGTCCTGAAGAGAAACTGTAGGCTCCAAAATAATCTGGACTCCGCCCCAGGCTCTTGCCAAGTCAAAATAAGCCAAAGCCCTGATGAATTTTGCTTCTCCGATGTATTGATTTTTAAGTGCAGGAGTAAGCAACGGATCCTTTACATTAGGAACTTTAGTAATTACATGGTTGGCTCTGTTTATAGTTGCATAAATAGCCACCCATGACGTATTAAAAAGAGGATCATCGGCCCTGAAGTTAACGTTGACAAGATTTGCAGCCCCACCGGTGGTAAGATTTTTAATGTCTCCGCTCGGGAAATAGCCCAAGGTTACATAATTTTCTCCGTAATATCCGGTAGAGGCTAATTGTCTGTAAACTCCTCGTAAGGCTGTTTCACTGGAGCCTTTATCAAATATTGGACTCGCATCAGAAACTGCATTTACTGGTTCCGGTTCTAATAAGTCTCCACAAGAAGAAAATAAGGAAACGGTTAGTAATGCTATAAGGGTATGTTTTAAAGTTTTCATCTTTGTAATTTTAAAATTGATTAAAGAGTTAGATTTAAGCCTAACTGAATAGTGCGTGGCTGCGGTGGTGTTCCGTAATCATACCCCTGAATATTGCCTGTTCCCAAATTAGATTCCGGATCGGCACCGGTATATTTGGTAAACAATAACAGGTTCGCTCCTGTAAAATAAACTCTGAATTTTTGGATTTTTAGCTTACTGGTAATCTCTTTAGGTAATGTATATCCTAGAGTAATAGCACGTAATCTTACGAATGAACCATCTTCCAGAAAACGGCTGTTTTCCTGTCTGGAGTAATTCTCTGCCGTTAATCTTGGCGTATCGGTTATTTGTCCGGGAGTAGTCCAGCGGTCTAACTGGCTTTCTAATAAAACCCTGTTGGCATCTAATGTACCTCCGGTTTCACCCAGCATTCTGTTGTGGTTCCAGATTTCATTTCCAAAAGAATAAGTAAAGAAAACGCCTAAGTCAAAATTCTTATATTCAAAAGTATTGTTGAAACCTCCAAAGAATTTAGGCCATGTATTTCCCACAATCTGACGGTCATCAGCCGTGATTTTTCCATCTTTATTAAAATCCTCAAAAACAGCATTACCGGTTTGCGGATCTACATATAATTGTTTGTACAACCAATAAGAATAAAGAGGCTGTCCTTGCTGCAAGCGAATCAAATCTCTTCCTGCGAAAGGAATATCTGCAGGTATTTTTTCTATTTTATTGATGTTCTGTGAAATATTAAAATCGGTTTTCCATTTAAAGTCTTTCGATTGGAAATTAACCGATGTAACACTCAACTCAAAACCTTTATTGCTTATTTCACCAAAATTGGTCAGGTAAGAAGAAAACCCTGTTGTTCCCGGAGTCGCTATCTGAAGCAAAACATCGGTAGTATTTTTATTGTAATAATTAAATTCAACGTTGATTCTGTCATCCAGTAATCCTAAATCAAAACCGGCACTAAATTGTGCTGTCTTTTCCCATTTCAGATTCGGGTTTGCAATTTGCAAAGGAGCAGTTCCGGGACCTTCGCTGCTGCCAACTCTATCTGAGTAGCCATATCCACCATTCCAAAGTCCTTGCGAAGCAAAATCTGCAATTCCGCTTTGATTACCTGTCAAACCGTAACTTGCCCTTAATTTTAAATTACTGATTGCCGAAACATCTTTCAGGAAACTTTCTTCCTTAATTCTCCAGGTCGCTCCAACAGCAGGGAAGTAACCCCATTTGTTGTTCTCACCAAATTTAGAAGAACCATCAGCTCTAATCGTAGCTTCGATATAATATTTTCGAGCATAATTATAGTCTGCTCTGGAAAAGAAAGACAATAATCCGCTATTTGATTTAAACTGAGAAGCCGTTTGAGTGGCAGCAGAAGAAATTTGTGTGTAGGCATTATTAGGAAAGTTAGTTCCGGTAGCCGAAACATTTTTAAGCTCAACACCCTGAATGGTGTTACCTACTAACAATCCGATATTATGGTTTCCTAATGTTGTATTGTAGTTTAATGTTTGTTCGTTTATTGCTGTAGAAGACTGTGTAACACTTTCTGTTGCTCTACCGCCTGCAGAACCCAGAATCGTTCTGGTGTCCCAATATTCACTTTCATTATAATTGTTATAATCTACACCAAAACTGGAACGGAATTTAAGTTTCTTGCTGAAATTTACATCTACATAAACATTACCTACATAATGATAACTATTAGACCATAAATTAACCGTACTGGTTAAAACATCAATGTTGTCAAAATTTACCCATTTAAGCGGCGTTCCGTCCTCTGCAAAAATAGGCAGGTAAGTCGGAATGTTTAATGATGCCTGCAATAATGTTCCGTTACCTCCATTTGCAGGTCGGGCCTGATTTCTGTAACTCTTAGAAAAAGTATTACTGGTACCGATAGAAATGCTGTTGTTGATTTTATGATCCAGATTGAATTTAAAACTTCCCCTGTCAAAAGACATTGGTTTCCATACAGATTCCTGATACGTATAACCTCCTCCTAAATAAAAACGGGTTGTGTTTGATCCTCCCTGAATAGATAAATCCACATTACGTAATTCAGCTGTCTGGTTTAGGATTGACATCCTGTCGTAGGTAGGCTGATCTTGAGGTAATCCTCTTCCGGGTACGCCATTTATGACTTCAGAAACAGGTCTGAAAGGTAATGGGTTGCCCATATTTTGATTGTATTCATTTACCAATTGGGCATGTTCAGGTCCGGTAGTTGTTTTCCAGATTCTGTCTTTCGGAGCCCATCCAAGTCCACCGGAAAGATTCAGTTCTATTTTTGTCTTTTGGTTGTAGCTTCCACGTTTTGTGGTTACGATAATAACACCGTTTGCTCCTCGTGATCCGTAAATAGCGATGGCACTGGCATCTTTAAGAACCTCGATACTTTCTATATCTGCCGGATTAATATCCGAAAGGGGAGAAGTAGCACGATCCTGGGCAATACTCTGTAAACTCGTATTGTTGATAAATACACCATCGATAACATACAGTGGATCATTACCTGCATTGATAGAAGTTGCTCCACGAACACGAATAAAAACATCAGATCCCGGAACTCCCGTATTGGAGTTTATTTGAACACCGGCAGCTTTTCCCTGTAATTTTGCATCAAAGCTGACATCCGGAATCGTTTTTAATTCTGCCGGATTTACTTTAGAAACGGATCCAACCAGATTTTGACGTTTTTGTGTTCCATAACCAATAATTACGAGTTCATCAAGCTCCTGAATGTTTTGGGTTAATTTGACTACTACCGGGCTTCCGTCTACAACAATTTCCTTTGTTTGGTATCCGATATAGCTTACGATTAGGGTATAAGGCAGTTTTTGTCCTGTTTGAAAATAAAACTTTCCGTCTAAATCTGTCTGAACGCCGTGGGTAGTTCCTTTAATATTTACCGAAGCTCCTATAACAGGTTCATTTTTAGTCTGATCTACTACGGTTCCTTCCAGTTTTGATTGAATAAGCGGAACAGTTTTTTGTGCATTTATTCCTAATGGAATCATAAAAATGCTTAGTAATGAAAGTATATAAAACTTTTTTTTCATTTCTTTGTATTGGTTTTAAGTAATTACAAGGAGTCCTGAAAGTTGTTTTCAACTTTCTGTTACTCTCCTTTTATTTAGCGATAAATGTTGTTTAAGCCTCGCCATTTCTGTTGCCGCAGAAATGGCTTTTTTTATTTACATTAGCAGTTACGCATCATCTTCATGTTATTTTTATTTTATAATTAAACTTTTTTACTTTGTAGATATATCTGTTTCATGCATAAGGGTATAATAACAGATTCAAAAATTTGGGGTGATTTTAAAAGATACATTTCGATTCATTTTTAATTCCAAATAAAACTGGAATTAATGAACAGTGATTTTGAAAATTAGCAGCAGAAACACATATAACAGAATTTGTCAGATGTATTTTTTTTAGGAAGATTGTAATGCTGTATGCTTTTAATTGTTTTCAAAATATAGTTTTTTAGTTTTAAACCCTACTAATTCTATAGACAAAGTTAATTTTAATGTAATAAAAACCAAAATTTTATTTAATTTTTTTTTGATGTAATTTGGATAAAAGCTCTATAGTTGTTTTTTAATATACTGATTAAAAGAGTGTTGAGTTGTTTGTTTAATCGAATTGATTTTAAAATATTTTTTAAATTAATTTTAAATGTAGTATTTATACTTATTATTTTTTAATCGTATGAATTTCTTTTCTACAGTTTATATAATTTTTTTTCGAAATTGAAAGACAAATAATATTAAGAACGGCTTTGAATAAATTAGAGTAATTTTATAGCAATAAAAAAAATGAAATTTTTTCACCATACTAATTAGAAATACGTATATTTGTACTTAAGTATTTTTACTTAGTTTATTTTAAACGAAATGATACAGGTTAATAAAGCTTTAGCGATTGTTACAGAGAATAGCTCTAAAATGCCGGTAAAAAAAATACAGGTAAGTAAAGCATTGGGCTTTGTGCTGGCAGAGACGATTTATTCGCCAATTGCAATGCCGCCTTTCAGACAGTCAGCAATGGATGGTTACGCTTTTATACATAGTGAGAAACAGCAATATGATGTAGTGAGTACTTCACAAGCCGGAGATCATGCAGATATAAAATTAAATCCTAACGAAGCTATCCGAATTTTTACTGGTGCTTTCGTTCCTGATGATGCTGATACGGTTGTGATGCAGGAACATGTAATGGCTACTGAAAATTCAATTTTGATTACCAGAATGCCGGATAAATTTACAAATGTTCGTACAAAAGGGGAACAAATCAATAAAGATAAGATTGTTTTTGAAGCCAATACCTTAATTACACCCGCTGCAATTGGTTTTTTGGCTTGTTTGGGAATTACAGAAATTACAGTTTACAAAAAGCCGAAAGTTGCCATTTTGGTCACCGGAAACGAATTGGTTAAACCAGGCAAAAAATTACCAAAAGGTAAAATTTACGAAAGCAATTCGGTAATGCTGCAGGCTGCACTTCAAACCATTGGTGTAAACAAAGCAAAGGTTTTTAAGGTAAAAGACAATCTTAAAGCAACAAAAAAAGCTTTAAAAGAAATAGTGACAAAATATGATGTTGTTTTAATTTCCGGCGGAATCTCAGTTGGGGATTATGATTTCGTAAAAGAAGCGTTACTGGATAACGAAGTAGAAGAACTGTTTTATAAAATTAATCAGAAACCAGGAAAGCCAATGTTTTTTGGCCGTAAAAATGAAACTCTGGTTTTTGCATTACCCGGAAATCCAGCTTCATCACTGACCAACTTTTATATTTATGTTTGTCCGGCAATTAAAAACAAAATGGGTTTTTCAGAAATTCATACAACAAAAATTATTCGAAAATTAAATTCGGATATAACAAACAACACAGGAAAAACCTTGTTCTTAAAAGCAAAATACGACGAAACAACTGTTACTGTTTTAGACGGACAAAGTTCCGCCATGCTGAATACATTTGCGGTAGCCAATAGCTTGTTGATTGTTCCGGAAGAAATTGAAGTATATAAAGAAGGACAATTTGTAACTTTGCTGCCGATTGATTAGTTAAATTTTAGAGTAAAAAGTAAAGAATAAAGAATAAAGAATAAAGAATAAAGAATATCAGTTTTAAGATGCGGTGTGTAAAATTAAACATATAGCATGAACCTGAAAAAAAGCAAACCTGAAACCTGAAACCTGAAACAAAAAAATGCAATTACTTACTTCCGAAAATATAATCCTGTTCAGCTTCGCGTTAATTGTGATTGCTTTTTTATACTCCAGTGTCGGACACGGTGGCGCATCCGGGTATTTGGCTTTAATGACCATTTTTGCTTTTCCGGTGGCGATTATGAAACCTTCGGCATTGTTATTGAACCTTTTTGTTTCCAGTATTTCGTTCTTTTTTTATTACCGGATGAATTATTTTAAACCCAGATTATTTTATCCGTTTGCCATTGGTTCAATTCCGGCAGCATTTATTGGTGGATTTATTACTCTGGACAATACAGTTTATAAAGTCGTTCTGGGAATTGTATTGGTTTTTGCAGCTCTCAGGTTGTTCGGAATATTCAATTTTAAGGAAAAGGAAGCGGTTCAGATAAAATTGCCTTTCGCTTTAGCGATTGGATTTGTAATCGGATTGTTATCCGGAATGTTGGGTATTGGCGGAGGCATCATTTTAAGTCCGATTTTATTGTTTTTAGGATGGGCTTCAGTAAAGGAATCAGCAGCAATTTCGAGTCTGTTCATCTTTGTGAATTCATTTGCTGGAATGTTAGGATTCTTTTTGGGAGGAAAAATAATCCCGATCGAAAGTTTTTATCTGGTTCCGATTGCAGTAATAGGAGGAGTTTTAGGAGGTTTTTACGGAAGTGGTTATTTCTCCAACAAAACCTTAAAAATAGTGTTGGGAACCGTGATTTTAATGGCGAGCATAAAACTGATTTTTCCTTAAAGGAAAGAGTATTTTAACACACTTCGACTCCGCTCAGTGCAGGCTAGGAACATAGATTTTTTTGATAAAAAAAGATTAAAAAGATAACACATTATCACACATAGCTATGTGTATTCATACAAGTGAAACGCCTTTAAACATACAGAAAAACTATGTTTCTATGTGTTAGAAAAAAGATAGATTGTTAAAACCTGAAACGTTAAACCTGAAACAAATAAATTAATCATGAAAACACTAACAGCATTTATTCTTTGCGGAGGGAAAAGTACCCGAATGCAGTCAGAAAAAGGATTGGTTTTGTTTCAGGAAAAACCTTTTATAGAACATATTATTCAGGCTATTTTGCCAGTAACTGAGAATATTCAGTTAATTACAAATACAAAAAATTACGATTATTTGCCTTATCAAAAAACAGCAGATATACTTAAAGATAAAGGGCCTTTGGGTGGAATTTACACGGCATTGACAAATGCTGAAACCGAATTTAACCTGATTTTGAGTTGTGATATTCCGTTGATTTCTTCAGAATTATTAGCAGAGTTGATTTCAAAACACAATCAGGAAGCTCAAATTACCGTTTTTGCCACAGAAAGCAGAATACATCCTTTAATCGGAATTTATTCGAAAAAAATAGTCCCGGTTATAAAAGAAACAATTGATGCTGATGATCTTAAAATGATGAATTTTTTATCAAAAGTGCCTCATCAGATTATAAAAATAGAAGAAAGCGAAAACTTTCATTTAACCAATATTAATTCGGCAGACGAATTAAATGACCTGAATATCAATTTAAGTTAAAGATTATGCAAAACTTCAAAACACCAAGATTAACAGTAGTAGGCGCAGGCCCGGGAGATGTTGAACTGATTACGCTAAAAGCCATAAAAGCGTTAGAAAATGCTGATGTGGTTTTGTATGATGCTTTAGTAAATGAAGAATTATTGCAATACGCCACGAAAGCAGAGATTGTTTTTGTAGGCAAACGTCTCGGATGCCATGCCTACACGCAGGATCAGATTAATGAATTGATTGTCGCAATGGCGAATCGTCATGGTCATGTTGTGCGCTTAAAAGGCGGAGACCCATTTATTTTTGGACGTGGAAGTGAAGAAATCGAATATTCAGAAAAATTGGGATTAGAAACCGCTGTTGTTCCAGGTATTTCATCTGCTTTAGGCGTTCCTGCCTCCGTTGGAATCAGTCTGACACAACGAAAAGTGGCTGAAAGTTTCTGGGTAATTACCGGTACAACATCCAATCATGAATTATCAAAAGATGTTAATTTAGCCTCAAAATCGGCTGCGACTGTTGTTATTCTAATGGGAATGCATAAATTAGAGGAAATCATTGCCATTTATCAGGAAAACAGAACTGATGATCTGCCAATTGCCATCATTCAAAACGGAACGAAGAATTCAGAACAAAAAGTGGTAGGTAAAATCAGTTCAATTATGAAATTGGTTGCTGATAAAAATATTTCTTCGCCTGCGATTATTGTGATTGGTGAAGTGGTTAAAAATACTTCAAAACTGACTTCTTATTTTCAGGAGCATTTTGAAGATGAATTTATATTTCAGAATTTAAATCTATAATAATGATAGAAGTCAAATATTTTGGAGCTGTAGCCGAGAAAACGAAATGCGCTGTCGAAAATGTATCTTCTTCTGAAGTTTCCCTGCAGGAATTATTGCAGGATTTAGAAGCAAAATACCAATTCGATTCACTTTCGTTCAGTGTTGCCGTTAACCAGAAAATCGTATCAAAAGCTGCCGAATATACTTTAAAAGCAAGTGATATAGTGGCGCTATTACCTCCATTTGCCGGAGGATAAAAAGAATTTTATGAATAACACAGCACGTTATAACCGACAAATAATTCTTCCGGAAATAGGAGAAGACGGCCAGTTTAAACTATCCAAAGCGAAAGTTTTATTAATTGGTGCCGGAGGTTTGGGCGTGGCTATTTTGACTTATTTGGCAGCAGCTGGAGTTGGAGAAATTGGTGTTGTTGATGATGATGTTATCGAAGTTTCCAATTTACAGCGACAGGTCATTTATAAAAGTTCCGCAGTGGGAAAATACAAGGTAGATGAAGCCAAAGCAATGGTCGCAGAACTGAATCCGTTGATAAAAGTGAATGCTATTGCAGAAAAATTATCAGGTAAAAATGCGATTTCCTTATTCGAAAAATATGATATCATTGTAGATGCAACGGATAATCTTCAGATTAAATATTTAATAAACGATGCTTGTCTGGTCACTAACAAACCAATGGTTTACGGATCTATTTTCAGGTTTCAGGGTCAGGTTTCGGTTTTCAATTATCAAAACGGTCCGACCTACAGATGTTTATATCCTGATGAAAACAGTTCATCTGCAAATTGTGCAGACGCCGGGGTAATCGGAATTTCAGTTGGAATTATTGGAATGCTGCAGGCCAATGAAGTTGTAAAGATGATTCTCGGAATTGGAGAAGTTTTAAACGGAAAAATACTGGTTTATAATATTTTGAATAATGAACAGCAGAAATATGATTTTGAAAAAAATGTTTCGATTGTAATTGACAGCACTATTTTTGAAGAAAAATATGTATCAAATGAAAAGACTATCAAAGAAATTGAAGCTGAAGCCGTATTAAATGAAATGACTAATGATGAAATATTATTTTTAGATGTTCGGAATGTGGATGAACTCCCGAAACTAAATTTCAAAAATGGAATTCAGATTCCGCTGATGAATTTAGAAAACGAAATGGATAAACTGAATCCAAACCAAACTATTTATATCTATTGCCAATCGGGAATCAGAAGTAAAATGGCGGTTGAACAGCTTCAAAAAAAGAATTTCAAAAACATAAAAAGTATTTCAGGAGGTGCTTTGGCATTGAATCAATTATTGAAAAAAGAATCACTTTCGAATTAAAAAATATAAGATGAGTAAAAATGTATTTGTAGAAGGACCAATTTCTCCTGAATTTATCGCTGAGTCGATTGCCAAACACCAATCGAAACATACGATTGGTGCCCATAATATTTTTCTGGGTCAGGTTCGTGCTGATGTGATTCATGACAATACGGTTGTAGCAATCGATTATTCGGCGTACACAGATATGGCGAACGAAGCCTTACATGCCATTCGTGAAAAAGCTTTTGCTAAATTCGACTTAACCTGCATGCATATTTATCATAGTTTAGGCGTCGTAAAAGCTGGTGAAATTTGTCTCTTTGTTTTCGTTTCGGCAACAAGACGCAAACAGGTTTATGAAGCTACAGAAGCAATCGTCAACTGGATAAAAACTGATGTACCTATTTTTGGTAAAGAAATGTTTGAAAACGATACATTCACCTGGAAACAAAATACCTAATAAATACTAAATGGTAGATATTACGCATAAAATAAGCACACTAAGAGTCGCAACAGCCACAGCAATTGTCAAAGTCAGCAGACAGGAAACAATTGATGCCGTGGTGAATAATCTGGTTCCGAAAGGAAATGTACTCGAAATGGCAAAAACAGCCGGATTGTTTGCAGTAAAAAATACGCATTTATCGATTCCTGATTGTCATCCGCTTCCAATTGAATTTACTTCGGTTGAATATAAAATTGAGGATTTAACGATTCAGATTATCTTTAATGTAAAAACCGTTTACAAAACCGGAGTTGAGGTTGAAGCGATGCATGGTGCTTCGATTGTGGCATTGACTATGTACGATATGCTGAAGCCGATTGACAAGGAAATCGAAATTTCAACTATCAAATTAATCAATAAAGAAGGCGGAAAATCGTCTTTTAAAAATAAATTTCCATACGCTATAAAAGCAGCAGTTTTCGTTTGTTCCGATTCCATTTTTGCAGGTGATAAAGAAGATCGTTCCGGAAAAATTATAGTAGAGAAATTGAATTCGTACGGAGTTGAAACTACGCATTATGAGATTATTCCTGATGAAATTGATATCATTCAGGAGAGAACTAAAGCTTTTGCGAAAGAATGCCAATTGGTTGTTTTTACCGGTGGCACAGGATTATCACCAAGGGATGTAACACCGGAAGCGTTGTCGCCATTGCTGGAAAGCAGAATTCCGGGAATTGAGGAAGCAATTCGCAATTACGGACAGCAGCGAATGCCGTACGCGATGTTATCCAGAACAGTTGCAGGAACATTAGGAAAAAGTCTGGTTTTGGCTTTGCCGGGATCAACGAACGGAGCCAGGGAGTCTATGGATGCCGTTTTTCCACACGTGATGCACGTTTTTCATATTTTAAAAGGAAAAAATCATGACACCCTCTAAAACCATTTTAACGGATGATTTTGGGCGAAAACACAATTATTTGCGTATTTCGTTGTTGGAGAAATGCAATCTGCGTTGTACGTATTGCATGCCTGCTGACGGAATCGCATTGTCTCCAAAAGCCAGTTTAATGACGGCTGATGAGATTTTTGCAATTGCCCAAACTTTCGTAGAAAATGGTGTGGATAAAATTCGATTGACCGGTGGAGAACCTTTGTTAAGAAAAGATTTTCCTGAAATTGTTTCAAGATTAGCAACTTTAAATACTTCGCTTTCGATTACAACCAACGGAATTTTAATTGATCGTCATATTGAGGTTTTAAAGCAGGCTAACATCAAAAAAATCAATTTAAGTTTAGATACGCTTGTTTCTTCTAAATTTCATTCTATAACACTTAGAAATCAGTTTGAGAAAGTAATTGATAATCTGCATTTACTTTTGAATAATGATTTTCAGGTAAAAGTAAATGTTGTTTTGATGAAAGGTTTTAATGAAAATGAAATCATTGATTTTGTTCAGTTAACCAAGTTTTTACCGCTTTCTATCCGGTTCATAGAGTTTATGCCTTTTGCAGGTAACGAATGGGACAGGAGCAAAATGGTATCACAAAAAGAAATTTTATCTCAAGTTGAAGGCTGTTTTTCTCTGGATAAAATTCAAAAACTGGATGATGAAAAAAACTTCACCGCCAGGACTTATAAAATTGAAGGTTTTCAAGGTAATTTTGGAATCATCAGTTCGATTACGAATCCGTTTTGTGATGGCTGTAACCGAATCCGCCTGACTGCAAACGGAAAAATTAAAAATTGTCTTTTCTCCAATTCCGAAACTGATTTGCTGACAGCTTTTAGAAGTGGCGAATCGATTACAAACTTAATTTCAGAATCCATTAAAAACAAAAAGAAAGTTAGGGCCGGAATGGTAACTATTTCTGAAATGGATGATCCTGCTTTGCATTTTGATAATCGCAGTATGATTGCGATTGGGGGATGATTTTGTCTTTGCGGGGAACGAAGCAATCTCAGGAGAAACTCCACTAAGTGATGAGCCAAACTTTGTCGATCTGCTAGTGTGATTTCTCCCAAAAGGTCGAAATGACAAAAATTACAATAAAAAAAGGTTTAACTTTTCAGTCAAACCCAGATGTTTTATTTTTTCTTTTTTGATTTTTTATCCTTCTTTTTTTCTACTTTTTTGGTTTTTGCTTTCGCCTTTGCTTTTTCAGCTTTTTCTTTCTTCTTGGCTTTTTTAGCTTTCTCCAGTTTTTTGATAACCGCTTTTATAGCTTTTTCTCTTTTTTTAGCCTTTTCTTTTTTATTCTTAAGCTTGTTTTTAGCTTTGTCTTTGTCTTTTCCTTTTGAAGTAACTTCAATTGGTTTTTCTGTATTTATTTCAACAGCTTTTTCTTCTTTGGGTACAGAAACTATCAAATCAGAAGGTGGGGTTTGTTTTTCTTTTTCTTCAGAAATAGTGTTTTTTACAGATTTTTTTACTGGAGTAGTTTTTACTGTTGCTTTTGCCTGAGAAACGGTAATTGGTTTTACAGCCTCGGGTTTAATAACTGCAGATGCCAATTTTGTTTTTACGATTGGTTTTGCAGGAGTTTTTCTAACGGTAGTGGCTCTTGGACTTCTTTTTGCAGGAAGAGTTTCCTTTTGTTCTTCTGCAATTAGTTCAATGCTATTTGCTTTTGGTAAGTCGTTATTTGGCTGGATACTTTCATCTTTTTTACTTTCCATGTGACATACTTATTAAATTAATAATTACTAATACACAAACTAGTCTTATCGGTAAAATGACTGTGTTTAGTAAATATAAGCAATAAAAATGTACGTATATGTTAAGTTTTTCTTGTAAATCTATTCTAATTCCTTTGGATCTTCCTTGCTTTCATCAATAAAATCCAGCTCTAAAGCTCTTACGGTCTGAACTGCATTTCCGGCGATACCACGAATCGAACCGTACATGCCTAAGGTATTATGGACTACTTTTTCGATTTGTTTCTCTCGTTGTTTCCAGATTCTTTGCATCGCTCTTTTTTCGGCATCAAGATCGCCCTGCATTTGGGTAAAACCTTCAACGATACCTTCAATCTGTAAACGGAATTCGTTGCTCGTTAAGAAATCGTACAACATCGACATTTTATCGCCTTTGTTTTCCTGCGACTGAATTGCCTGACTTACCTGAATTAAGGACTGACGCAAAACGGCACTTAAACCTTTAAATTCGTCATAGGTACAAATCCAGATTCCGTCTCTCATTCCCATTCGGTCCATTCCAGCTGGCATTACTTCGGTTACTAAAACGCCGATGTTGGCTCTTTTGGTTCGGATATCGTTTTTGAATTTCTCAATCCACGCCGGTTGAAACGATTTGGTACGTTTGCTTTCGTAATATATTGATCCGCAATTTTGCAGTTCACGGGTGTTTACAATTTGAAGGCAATCAGCTCCGTTTGCGCCTTTTTTGACTTCATCGATACTGTCTAAAGGGAAATTATTGGCCAGCCATTCCTCGATTGCCAATTCCATTACTTCACCTTGTAACTGCATAGAACCTTGTTCCTGCTTGCGTTTCATTTCTTCAATCAGTTTTTTCTGATCGTCTGATTGTTTTTGGTATTCTTTTATTTTGAGTTCGTTTTTTTCTTCTTCCTGTTTGCGGATTTTATCACGCTCCAGAACCAATGTTGCGTTTAACTGTTTTTGAGCTTCGGCTTCGATGGCTTCCTTCATCTCCAGTTTTTCACGTTGGAGTTTAGCAATTTCGCCAGTCATTTTGTTCAGTTCGCGAAGCTTCTCTGATTTTTCGGAAAGTTCTTTTTCCATCGAAAGCAGACGGTCTTTGTTTTCTTCGTCGAGTTTGGTTTTTAGTTTTTCGGTTATATCTTTTTCGGCAATCTTTTTTTCGCGTTCGAGGCGTTCAGCAAAAAGTTCATTTTCCTGTTTCTTTTTGGCTTCAAATTCGGATTTGGCTTTTTCAAACTGCTCATTTCGCAACTCCAATTCTCTGGTTTGCGCATTGGCTTTTTGCTGAAATTCTTTACGGATGCTATCTTCCAGCTGATGTTTCAGAATATCATTTACATCGATAGTGGTTCCGCAGTTTGGGCATTGAATTGAAGATTGCTCAGCCATTTTTATTGATTTATTTAACGAGAATTATAATTTGCTAAGGTATTTAAAAGTTCCGTCTTTTTAGAGGATTTAATTGTGATAAATTGTAATTTTTTGTAACGAATCGCATTGATTATCTTGTGCAATTTAATTACTTTTTCTTTTTAATTTTTATGGATTACCATAATTTGGTTAATCGTGCAAAGCCGCAGAGACACAAGTTTTTTATTTACTCTATTTGTTTTTTGATTTCTATGATAACCCAAATCTTTTTTAGGAGCTAATCCCGCTATCCGTTTCAATCTTCTGTGGCAAACCCCGCCACAAAAGGATTTACACTTCTATCGGGGCTATGGCAATCATTTTCATAAGAATAATTCGGTTACAAAAAAGAGAAATACTGCCTATCTTTTAAAACGCAACAAAAACTCCACTGCTGATTTTGTGATTTCAGAATCATCTTCCTTTGAAGTAATTAGAGAAACATCCGTAAATAAATTCACCTTTTTTAATTCTACAAAACCAATTTCAGCATCGGGATTATTCTTCGCAATGTTGGAGGGAACAATCGAAATGCCCAAACCATTTTTAACCAGTTGTACAATCGAATTGATGTTGTTTGATTCGTGGACAATTTTCGGCGTAAAGCCATAAAAAGCGCACAATTCTAATAAAATTTCATGGTAGTGTGGTGCATAATCTTTATTAAAAAATACAAAAGTTTCATCTTTTAGATTTGAAATTTCCTTTTCAGAATTGATTTGAATCAAGTTCTTATTATAAACCACCGAAAAACCATCCTGAAACCACAATTGTGATTTTATTTTGGGAGATTTCACAGGTGAACGAATAATTCCCAACTCGATTTTTCCTTGTTCCAAAGCGGCAATTTGTTTGGTGGTGGAAACTTCAAAAAGCTTGAAATTGACGTAGGGAAATTGTTCTTTTAAATGTTTGATCAAATCTGAAATTACTGATGAATAAATGGAACTGATGTAAGCAATTCTGAATTCGCCTGAAACATTCTCGGCTATTTTTTTTGTTTTAATTGTAATGCGTTCCAAGTTTTGAAAAAGGGCTGTCACTTCTTTTTCGAAATATTTCCCGGCTTCGGTCAGTTCGACTTTTTTGTTGTTTCTGATGAACAGTTTTGCCTGCAGTTCTTGTTCCAGTTCCATAATCTGGCGGCTCAAAGGAGGCTGGGAAATAAAAAGTTTTTCTGAAGCTTTAGTGAAGTTCAGTTCTTCGGCTACAGCCAAAAAATATTTAAGGTGACGTAATTCCATGATACTTGTAAAGTATTATTAATTGATAAAAATAGTATTTTTAAAGTATTTATGAAAGAGATAGTTTTGAACAAAGAAAAATTAGTTTCTCGCAGATTTGGCAGATAAAGCAGATTATCAACTTTAAATAAAAAATCATTTCAGGATAATGGTTATCGGGAGTTATAAAAAATCTGCTCAATCTGCAGAATCTGCGTGAGACATAAAAACAAAGACTATGAAAAAATCAACTACAGAAGAGATCAGGGAACGTTTTGACCATGATGTCGAACGATTTTCAAATTTAGAAACAGGGCAGGTGGCGACAATCGACGCTGTTATTTCTTTAGAATTAATTACAGAATCCTGTAAAAGGATTGTTCCAAATGCCAAAAACGTTTTGGATATTGGCTGTGGTGCCGGGAATTATACTTTGAAAATGTTATCTAAGTTGCCTAATTTAAATTGCACTTTGGTCGATTTGAGTTTGCCGATGTTAGATAAAGCTTTTGAAAGAGTTTCCAATGAAACGAATGGTAAAGTAGAATTGAAGCAGGGCGATATTCGTGAAGTTGATTTGCCTGAAAATCATTTTGATATTATTTTGGCTGGGGCGGTTTTGCATCATCTACGAGATGATGAGGATTGGGAAACGACTTTTGCTAAAATATTCAAATTATTAAAACCGGGAGGCTGTTTTATGGTTTCGGATTTGATTACACAGGATACCGAATTATTAAATGAATATACCTGGCAGCGTTACGGAGATTATTTGGAAGGAATTGGCGGAGCGGAATATCGCCAGAAGGTATTCGATTATATTGAAAAAGAAGATTCACCCAGATCCATGAATTACCAATTGAATTTAATGAAAAAAGTCGGTTTTACAAGTGTTGAAATTTTACACAAGAATATGTGTTTTGGTGCTTTTGGCGGAATTAAGTAATCCTAAAAAGGTTTACCACAAATTACACGAATTTTCGCAAATTTTTTATTTTGCAGAAAATTAAGCAAAACTTTAATTAGTGAAAATTCGTGTAATTTGTGGCAAAAAATATTTTATAATTATTTTCTAATTGCAGGCTCAGTAAGTTATTGACAAGATCCAGATTGTCTACAAATTCTTTCATGATCGGATCGTTAATATCAACGCCTTTCATTTTGGCAAATATTAATTTTGGCAAGATGATAATTACTCATGTTTAACTAAAAATAGGAAGCAAGTTAGCTTTTTGAAATCTAATTAGGTTAACTGTTTATAATGATTGTGTTGTTTTATAAACATGAATTGGACCAGAAGCCAAATCCGCAATATTGTCGATAAAATCTAATAAATGTGGTTGATTATTATGAATGTCAAGTCCTGGTTGGTCTTTCCATTCTTCCCAAATGATAAAAACATTTTCGGTAGTATGAAGGTCGTATCGTATGCAGGCTTCTTCTTTTCTGGTTTCAGTAACCAAATGATGAATCCTATTTTTTACTTCTTCTAAGTTTTGTGGTTTACTTTTAATGATGGCGGTGATAGAGATCATGATTATAAAGTTTTAAAAGTTTGTTCTAAATGTTTTATATAGTTTTCCTTAAAGATATCAATGTTTTCGGCAGTTGCACCTTTTTCAACGTCGTGAAAATGAAAACTGTCTAATTTTTCCATGCTTACAAATTTATTCATTTTATGGAAACCAAACATTACTCCGTCATCAACAGATTTTTCTTCGAAGAATTCTCCCGGAAGTGTGAAAGCGGTTGCCGGCGCATTCCAGCTTGTGGTAAGCATATATTTACGTCCGTGCAGCAAACCGCCGGTTCCGTAATTGATGTCGGGATTTGTTCTGGTTCTTCCGTCGCTTTTGTAAATTCCTTTGTTGTGACCTGCAGTGAAAACGTCATCAATGTATTTTTTGAAAAGGTTTGGTAATTGAAACCACCAGATTGGCGTGTGATAAATGACAACATCTGCCCAAACGAATTTTTCGACTTCTTTGTCAAGATCAATTGCTTCTTTGATGCTGGTTGTTTTGATTTCGTAATTTTTACTTTTTAGGTACTCGATCGTCCAGTCGGTTACGGTTTGATTGAATTTTCCGCCTGAATGTGCAAAATTTTGTCCTCCGTTGATAATAAATATTTTCTTCATATCGTAAATGTTCTTGTTTATGTTTTGTGTGAGGGGTAGGAGCGATATCCTTTTATTTTTTTCTTTAAAAAATAAAAGATTTAGCGGATGACCCGACCCCGCTTTTTCTGCGGGGGCACACCCAAAAACTGCTTATTATTTTTGTGTTTGAAATTATTTTGACAAAATTATACCTTTTTTAAGAGTTTAAAATGGTATATATTTTCGTTTATTAGGTATATTTGCAAAATGAAAAAAGAAAATTTATACGAGCCTTTTACAGTTTCCTTTGAAACGCTGGACGAATATCCGGATGTTGGAGAACGTCATAATTTTTTTGAATTGGTTTATATTTTGGGAGGTACGGGCTCGCAATGCATCAACAAAAATATTTTTGAATATGATGCGGGACATCTATTTTTATTGACGCCTGAGGATTGTCATAATTTTACAATCGAGACAGAGACGAAGTTTTTCTTTTTGAGATTTAATGATATTTATTTGAAAAACTCCAGTCTGCAAAACGAAAATGTTCAGCGATTAGAATATATTCTGCAGAATGCAAATCATCAGCCGGGCTGTATTTTAAAAAATGATGCCGATAAATGTCTGGTAAAAGTGATGATTGAAGCGATTTGTCGTGAACATCAGGATAGAGATGTTTACAATCAGGAATTGATTCAGCAACTGGTTAACACATTGATTATTATTGTGGCCCGAAATATTGCGAAGTATTTGCCGGAACAGGTAAATGTTGGAAGTGAAGGTAAAGCGATGGATATTCTGCAATATATTCAGAATAATATTTATTATCCGGAGAAAATAAAAGCGGAATCCCTTAGTGAGTATTTCGGAATTTCGAATACGTATTTAGGCCGTTATTTTAAGAAACATGCCAGTGAAACTATGCAGCAATACATCAGCAATTACAAAACGAAACTGATTGAACATCGTTTGCAATTCAGTGACAAACGTATTAACGAAATTGCGTATGAATTTGGTTTTACGGATGAAAGTCACTTTAATAAATTCTTTAAGAAGCAAAGAGGGAATAGTCCTTCGGAGTTTAGGAAAGTGGTGAGGTTAAGTATTTCTAAGAATTGAAAAGCTTACTCTAAATTTTCTTTGCCAACGATAAAATCAAAATGTTCTATTTTACCGGTTTTCAAGTTGTTGATTTCGTTTTGAATCAGCTGTTGCAATGAATCAGCTACGATGTTGCGTTCCCAGGATTCGTTTTGAAGTTCTATGATTTGGCCGAATATACCTTTTGCTGCCGGATCTGTATCGTATAATAAATAATCACCGTTTCTTGCTGTGGCAAATGGAATCCATTTTGGATTTGCGTAATTGTTGGTTTGGATTTTTTCGAAATCAACTTCTTCCTGTTCCGGTAGATCATATTCATCAAATTGCAGGTCTTGTATCGATTGCCATTCTTCTTTGATGTCTTCAAATGGTATAAGTTCGTACGTCCAATTATTGATCAAAAACTGGAAAGCAGAAGTTACGGCATCATATTCTACATTTTGAACTTTATAAAAATTTTGAAGTGCAGGTGGAATTGTGATTCCGTCTTTTAATGTTGAATGCTGTTCTAAATCTTCAGAAGAAATACCATCTGTAAGATTGTAGTAATCATTATCAGTTGCCACAATTTTATTGATTTCGATAATCCATTCCTGCCATAATGATTCGAATTGTTTAAATTCAGGATCAACAGCTGTTTTAATTTTCTTTTCTTTTTCCTCATATGAAGAAATGTCAAGAGCGGTTATTTTACCATCTTCTTTATCAAACCAAATACTGGTTCCGTTAAGAATGAGAGCTCCCGTTTTGTCTCCTTTAAAAAGTTTTACTAATTGGCTTTTATTGGATTCATAAAACTTAAAAAGTTCTTGTCCGTCAAAAAGAAATTCTCCTGTAAAAGGATGTTTTGAGCAATAATCATAGTCACTGCAATTTAGCTCAAGCATTATGTTTTCTACTTGCATTCCTTCTTTAGAAAATGCCATAATACCAAGATCATCCCAAGTATAAATATGGTTGTATTTTTTCTTTGTAGAGCGACATTCTCCCAATGCTTTTTTTAAATTATCTATATCAATCGGAAATTGAATAACAACATCGTTAATTGTAAAATCTGTTTTAGATAATGAAAGCTTTGTCAAAGTGTTTTCTTTAAGGATTGCTAAAAAGAATTAGATGATTTTTTTAATTACACGAAGGTTGTGAGTGTGTTTGTTTAATTCTGGATTGTAAATTCCTAAATGATCCAAACGGTCAATACGTACTTTTCCACTAGCGTGAATAATGTAATTATTTTCCATGATGATTCCGACATGAATGATTTTCCCTTCTTCATTATCGAAAAAAGCCAAATCTCCTGCTTCACTTTCTTCAATAAAACTTAAAGGTTCTCCTTCTAGTGCTTGTTGTGAGGCATCGCGGTGAATTTTATATCCGTTTAGTTTATAAACCATTTGTGTAAAACCAGAACAATCGATTCCGAATGGTGTTTTTCCGCCCCAAAGATATGGTGCATTCAAATACATGAAAGCAGTATTTATTAAGGCTTTTTTAGGTTTTACACCACTTGTTTTTGTGCCTTCAAAATCGAAGTTAGAAGTATTGATTTCGCTGTTATTTAAAAAAGATAATGATGCGCCAAGCGGAATTGGCAGTAATAAATTATCCGAAGAGGTAATATAATCAATCAAATCAGCATTTAAAATAATGGCTTCTTTGCTTAGTTGATTATAATTTGCTTCTGAAATTACCTGGTATTGTTTAGAATCTACCCAGCCCTCGTAGTCATCAAACTGAATTTTAATTCGGGCCCATTGGTTTTGGCGCTCTAAGATTTCGATGTGTTCGCCAAACAAAAGCTGCGTCACGATTTCGCTTCTGTCGTTTGGTTCAGACCGAACGGGTACTATGGCTAAATTGCAGATTCCGAACATTTAGGATAATTTATAAGTTGAAAATCAGGAGTTATTTACAATGAATAACTCCTAATTTTATGTGATATTATTTAAGCTCTTTCAATAACAATTGCCGAGGCACCACCACCGCCATTGCAAATTGCAGCAGCTCCGGTTTTGGCATTATTTTGTTCTAAAACATTTAATAAAGTTACGATTATTCGGGCTCCTGAACAGCCAAGAGGGTGTCCTAAGGAAACAGCACCGCCATTTACATTAACTTTATCATTATCAAGATTTAAGATTTTTGAATTGGCTAAACCAACCACAGAAAAGGCTTCGTTGAATTCGAAATAATCAACATCTGCAATTGCAATTCCGGCTTTGGCCAATGCTTTTGGTAATGCTTTTGCCGGACTTGTTGTAAACCATTTAGGTTCCTGAGCAGCGTCTGCATATCCTTTTATGTAGGCTAAAGGTTTCAATCCTAATGAAATTGCTTTTTCTTCAGACATTAAAACTAAGGCTGCAGCTCCGTCATTTATTGTTGAGGCGTTTGCAGCAGTAACAGTTCCGTCTTTTGTAAAAACAGCACTTAACGAAGGAATCTTATCCAGTTTTACATTGGTGTATTCTTCATCTTTTGAAAATATAATCGATTCACCGCGTCTTTGCGGAACTTCTACAGGGACAACTTCATTGTCGAATTTTCCGGCATCCCAGGCTTTTGCACTTCTTTCGTAAGACTGAATAGCATAATTGTCTTGTTCTTCACGGCTGATGTTGTATTCAGACGCACATAAATCAGCGCAAACTCCCATTGCGTTGTTATCGTAAGCGTCTGTCAAACCATCTTTTTGCATTCCGTCGAGCATTGTGGCTGGACCAAATTTGTTTCCGCTACGCATTTGTACGTAATGCGGAATCAGACTCATACTTTCCATTCCTCCGGCTACAACAATTTCTGCATCTCCGCACGCTATTGCCTGCGCAGCAAACATAACAGCTTTCATTCCGGAAGCACAAACTTTGTTTACGGTGGTCGCAGCAACTTCTTCAGACAAACCGGCAAAAAGTGCCGCCTGACGTGCTGGCGCCTGACCAACTCCGGCCTGAATTACATTGCCCATAAAAACTTCATCAACTAACTTCGGGTCCAGATTAATTTTTTGTAATGCCCCTTTTATCGCAGCAGCACCCAACTTTGGAGCAGGCACTGTAGATAATCCTCCCATGAAACTTCCGATAGGTGTTCTAACGGCAGAAACGATAACAACTCTTTTGCTCATTGTTCTGTAGTATTAGTTATTCAAGCAAATTTAATCTTTATTTATACAAATTCAAATTTTGAATCAATTCGAATAGATTTTAAATTTAAGATCAATTTTTCGTTAATTCTATTCGTTTGATTGTGAAGTGTTTTAAAAAAAAGATTGCAAAAAGATTAAAAAAACCGCAAAAATAGTTGTGAGAAATAGAATCTTGTGTTACATTTGCAACCGCAAAATAGGGCATGTTCCTTGAGCTTGGAGAGTTGCCTGAGTGGCCGAAAGGACTTGTTTGCTAAACAAGCGTATGGGGAACTGTACCAAGGGTTCGAATCCCTTACTCTCCGCTTCAATTTTGCCTACGGGGTGTAGCGTAGCCCGGTTATCGCGCCTGCTTTGGGAGCAGGAGGCCGCAGGTTCGAATCCTGCCACCCCGACTTTTTGAAGTTTTTTAATAAAAAAACTTATTTGGTTCCATAGCTCAGCTGGATAGAGCAACGCACTTCTAATGCGTAGGTCGAAGGTTCGAATCCTTCTGGGATCACTTAATGAGACAACTAGTTAATAGTTGTCTCATTTTTTTTATACAAATATGTAGGTTTTTCAAGTCTTTACAGCGTAATATTTTGCGGTTCGAATTTTTCACAAGAAATCCTTTAGTCTGTTTGAAATAAACAGTCTAAAAGTTGCTTTATTAGAGATTTAATCGGAGCCGAACGATGATTCGAAATCCCGTTAAGGATATAGAGTTTTTTTCTCTTTTGGTTTGTCGTAATTTTTTGACACTAAATATAGTAATTCCAAAATAATTTTTGCCTCCTTCTCATCTATCTGAATGCCTTTCTTGGAAAGAATAATAACGGCTTTTTCTACTGAAACATTCTTCTCAATGAAATTCATTTTTTCTACTTTTTTTGGTTACTTTTTTTGATAAAATTTTTAAAAGCGCTTGATTTAAATCTAAAGATAGTTCACCTGTTTTAAAATTAATGTCGGTTGGTGGAATAAGATTTACTAGATGTCTTTTATCGGAGGTCTCAAATTCAGAAAATCTCTTAAAAATTTCAACTAATGCTTTTTCTTCGATTTGATTTTTTCTATCAATAGCTTTTAATTTAACAGCAATATCATGTCCTTCCTTTTTAAGATTTTTGGTACTGACTTGAGTCTCTTTTTTTAATTCATTGTAATCATCAATTTTTAATATTCCGGCTATAAATAGTTTTCTGCCTTGAGAAAGGGTTATCCCCTCTTCTTTTATTTTCCTCGCTAATACTTTTTGGGTGTATAAATAACTTGCTTTTTGTGTGTTTATATTCTGCTCTTCTAAAATTTTTTTAAATAATTCAATAGCATTATTTGAGAGTATCAATTGTTGGAGTTTATTTTGATAACAATCATTGAGAAAGAAAGCATTTATCCTTGTTCTACAGCCATTATGACAATGATAATATGGATAATTTTTTGATCTTCCTTTTGAGATACTTCCGCTAAGTTTTCGATTACAGACAGGACATGTTAAAAAACCTCTGAGAAAAAATGTTGATTGTAAATCATTTCTTTTAGCAGTAGTTTTTCTTTTAGTATTAATAACAGACTGAACCTGATTAAACAAAGTTTCAGATATCAATGGTTCGTGTAATCCTTTTACCACTTGCTCTTCGCTAGATTCAAGTTTGACCGGTATAAGTCCGCAATAAACTGGATTGTGCAAAATCCTGAAAAAGTGTGATCTTGAACAAATTAATCCTTTATTATTAGCTGTTTTTATGATTTCAGTTATTCTATGATCATTCTTGGCAACTTGATAAAAAGCCCATTTTATGATATCAGCTTCAGGCTCTTTAGGAGCTATACCTTTTTTACCATCCATTGATGTTAAATTGATAAAACCTAATGGTGCCTTGTTAGGATATCTTCCCATCAACTTCGCTCGTCGAATGCCGTTTGAAGTGTTTTGAGCTCTCCGAGTATTTTCTGCTTCCGGAACAGCTAAATATACCGCCAGCATAACTGTACTTTCCGGCACGGAGAAATCAATTGGCTGGTCAATAGCTTTTGCTATTGTTTTATATTTCCGAAGCTTTCCAATCATTTCGTAAGCATATTCAATATTGCGGCTGAATCGATCCCATTTGATAAATAGTATATTTTTATCTTGTCCTGATGATTTCTTTTTGATTTCTGAAAATAATTGGTTCCATTCCGGTCTATTGAAATTCTTCGCAGAGAAATCTTCGCGATAAATTCCTTTCACTTCGATATTGTAAAATTTACAATACTTCAATAATCTTTCCTCTTGCTCTGGCAAGGAGTAACCTTTTCTTTTTTGTTCGTCAGTACTTACTCTGACATATAAATAAGCGGTTTCCATAACAAAAATTATTTATAATTTATTTCTTTTAAATACTTCTAAAAGGGATGCCTTTATACTTCAATTACTTACATAAATTTACGAAAGAAGTAATCTTTTAGGTAAATCAACAAATTAATATTAGTGACATTAATTATAAACAGGTATAAATACGGGGTGGTTGATATTTGTTAATTGATATATTTGAAAGAACAATATGGTTTTCCGTAAAAAAGATTCGTAAAAAAGAATAATATTTGTTTATTCTTATCAATATAAATAATTTTCAATTTGTTTTTATTTGATAGTATTTAATTTCAACAAAAAATATAAACGAAACTATTTTTAAGATGATTCTTAGTTTGAAATTTGATCTTTTATTTATTTGCAAATGATATCCGATACTTTAAAAATTCACACAGAACACACTGCAGGTCCTCAACTCATTGGATTTGATTATCAGCTTTTTTATTTTTTATATTTATCTCTTGATTTAAATCCTGGAGAAAAGCTTGGGTTCGAAATACTGGATGATATTCATATTGAATTTCCTAACGGAAAAATTGAGTTACTTCAACTGAAGCATACAACACAAACAAAAGGATCCGGTAACAAAATAAATCTTACTGAAAGAGATTCTGATTTATGGAGAACAATATCTAATTGGATTGCATTTTTAAAAGCAGCGGAGAATGCTGAAAAATATATCTTAAATACTTCATTTACTATTGTTACTAATAAAACCATAGATAGTAATGTTTTTCTAAAAAACCTTGAAAAGCTTCAAGTTGGCGAATTTGAGATGAAACAAATGGATGCGTACATCTTAGATTTGTTTTCCGGAATGAATGATGAGGTTTTAAAAGAAAAAATAAATCAATTAATAAAGTTGAAACAAAAAGTAAGAAAAAGTTTTTTATGCAAGATTAATGTAGTGTCAGATCAAGAAAATATTATCTCACTAATAAAGGGAAGGATTCATAAATTAATCAGAAGAACTGAGAGAATTGAGGATGTTTTTAATGCTTTTTACTCAGGTATTCAAGTTGATAAATTTTTAAGTATTGCTGGGAGAGAGAAGTTTACTATAACTTTTGAAGATTTCTCAAACAAATACAAAACTTGTTTCGATTTTGCATATGCTTCTAACAATCTTCCAATTAGAAACTTGCCATTAATTTTTCCTGACAAGTTAAAAGAGCAACTATTTATAAAGCAACTGATTGAAATCGGAGAAACTGACCAAGACGAAGAAATTTTAAATTACACTACAGCGATGCTAAAATTCTTTAATCAGGTTAAAGACTGGGTTAATGAAGGTGACTTGTTGGAAACAGATAAGGCAAGTTTAGATAAAGATGCTATTTTCAGATGGCAACGGATTTTTAAAGAAAAATACAGGGATATTAAGAAAAAAATGACCACAGGAATATCTATTGACGATCTTGAAGAAGAGATAAAAGAAAGCGCGATTGCTTGCGTTAATGAAATGCGAAGGGAAAAATTAAGTATCAAAAACAATGAATTTACAGAAGAATTTAGTAATGGTCAGTTTTATTTACTTTCAAACGAACCTGTAATAGGATGGCATCTAGATTGGGAAAACAAGTATAAACAATGAGTAAAAGCTATTATGTGTATAATAATGAAGCAATAGCATCATTGATACTAGAAAAGGTATTACGCCTTTTAAATGAAATTGAAATTTCGAGATTTTTACTTCTATTGCCAATACTTCTTGAAGACAGAATCATTGTCAAGTTGAAGACAGGTAGTTTTTCTGATTTTGAAGAATTAGTTATTAAGCATCCTACACTTTTTGCAAATTTTAATGACCGCTATCTTGACCTTATACCTATTTCTATCAATTCACTGACACTCCTTAAAGAGATGGGAGTCTTGACAGCAAGTAAAAACAAAATTTTTTACAATGAAAGTCATCCTGATTTTTCGCAACCTCAATTAAGCTATAGATTGGAAAGTATATCAAGACAACTGCAAAATTTTATTAACCTCACAGCAGGCTATGAAACTAATACATTATATAAAATTTTAAAAATAAGATTATGAAATTTAGGCTCAACAATATCAAGCTATGGTTTAAAAATGAATCAAAGCCTAAGATCTATAATTTTCTTCCCAATAAGATTAATGTAATAACCGGAGATGCAACGACGGGCAAAACGAGTTTTTTAAGTGTTATTGATTACTGCCTGTTATCAAATAAAAACAGGATAATTGAAAAGACTATAAACGAAAACGTTTCATGGTACTTAATTGATTTTCATATTAATGGAAAGAACTTCGTTATTGCGAGAAAAGGGTCTAATAGTGGAACTGTATCATCTGAAATTTTTTTCTCTGATACTGGAGAGCAACCTGAATTTCCATATGCCAACGCTACAATTGATGAACTAAGAGAAATACTAAATGCAGAATTTGGCATATCTACAACCGAAGATTATCTTTTAAATAATCTAAAAACCCTTAGTTATAGACAGTTTTTGCTTTTCACTTCGATATCGGCCGATATAATTATTACTACAAATAATTATTTCGATAGAAGCTTTTATGAAATAGATACTGATGAGACTCTTGAGCAGATATTGCTGATGGCAATTGGTGTTGACAGAATGGAGAATATGAAAAATAAGAAGAAATTAGATGATTTAAATAAAGAGATAGCTTCTGTAACCAGAAGGATTAATGGCGAACGTAAGAAAAAAGAAAATATAGATTTAAGCTTGTTTAAACTTGTTAGGGAATGTAAAGAAAATAATCTTCTTAGTCCTGATTTTGAAACCACACCAATCGAAACTACTAACATTTTAAGTGGAATTGTGGAGGAATATACTGTATTAGCTGACAACGAGAAAACGTTCTCTGATATCGATGTATTAAATAAACAAAAAAGAGAAGTAAGTCGTAAAATCAATTCAATTGAGAGATATAAAAAAGAAATTGCCGATTACAATAAAAACTTATACAGCTACGAAGACAGTTTAAAACCAATTGAATACATTAGTGAAAACTTTAAAGAAATTATAAAATCCCATGAAGTTTTACTTTTTGTGAGTGAGCTAGAGAAATCGTTATCAGATATAAAGCACAGCTATCTTAAATCGGATTTTAAAACATTTACCTTAAAGGAAGATCTAGAAGCCTTAAAACAAGAACAGCAAAAAATTGTAAAACAAATAGCAGATCTTCCGAAAGTAAAGCCAACATTTTCAAGTGAAGCTACTAAATACATTTTTGTGGGTACTATTAAGCAAAGACTTGCGCAAATTGAACAGCAGAGAAGCAGTGTTACAACTACAGAAGTAAAAGAGTTAGAACGGCTTGTAAAGGAGTCTGAAGCACTAGAATCATTAATAAACGATATTGATAGTACAAAATTTGTGATGAGCGAAGAACTTGACAAAGCTATACAAAGAAATTATGACCTTGTCAATTCTATGCCAAATTATGATGGTTATAAAATCCGTTTTTCAATTGAAGATAAATTTTTGAAATTGAAAAGCCCTTCTGAACTTTTCGAGATTGAAACTGTTGGCAGCTCATCCAATTACATGTTCCTGCATCTCTGTTTTTATCTTGGATTGCATGAACATATGATAAAAGTAGAACAGAAACATGTACCACAGTTTTTATTTATTGATCAACCCAGTTTTCCATACTATTCCGGTGAGGGAGATGTAAAAAATAACGATAAATCTAAACTTTTAGATGCCTTTAGCCTTCTCAATTCATTTTTAAAATATATAGTAGAAGAACTGAAAAATGAATTCCAGATCTTTATGGTTGAGCATGCTCCTAAAGAGTATTGGGAACAAAATGATATGGAATATTTTCACACAGTTGACGAATTTACTGGAGGAAATGGCATGGTACCTTTATATGTACAATTAAATACTGATCTTTCATGAAAATTTCAATAGATCACATTAAAAAAATGGCAATTCATTATGTGGGAAATAAATCAAGGGGTGAAGGGGTTAAATTCTCACACATTGAAACAGACTTTCAAAATGCTGAGACAAGTATTTTGCAGCAAGCTAAAAATGCCTTCAACTTTGATCAGTTCCATGAGTTCTTTTATACACATAATATTAGCCTTAATCCAATATATAGTTTTGTAGAAACATTATTTTCGAATAATGAAAGATTAATTGAAGTATCTCAAAGTATTGTGAGCCATCTGTATGATCAAAGTACGCATGCTAAAGTAAAAAGTGGAGAATTATATGTGTTATATTTCAAGGATTGTGTCGTGGACGATGAAATCACTGATGCAATTGGTATTTTTAAATCGGAAAATAAAGATTCTTTTTTAAAAGTAAGTCCATTGCCTGATAGTTTTGAGATTGAAAGTTTACAAGGAGCAAATATTAATAAACTCGATAAAGGTTGCCTGATTTTCAATACAAATAAAGAAAATGGATATTTAGTGTCTGTGGTAGATAACACAAATAAAACTAATGAAGCACAATATTGGATAAATGATTTCCTTCATGTACGTCCAAGAAAAGATGGTTTTTACAATACGCAAAATGTGATGTCACTATGTAAAAAATTTATAAGTGAAGAACTCCCTACTAAATTCAATATATCTAAAACGGAACAGGCTGATTATTTGAATAAGTCTGTAGATTTCTTTAAAGAGGAAAAGACTTTCGAGATTGAAGATTTTTCTAAAAAGGTTATACATGACCCTGAAATTACTGAAAGTTTTAAAAGCTATAAAAACCAATTTGAAAAAGAACAAGGTTTTGAGATTGCAGATAATTTTTCAATATCAGAAAGTGCAACAAAAAAACAGTCACGAATTTTTAAAAGTGTTCTGAAATTAGATAAAAATTTTCACATCTATATTCATGGGGACAAAAAGTTAATTGAAAAAGGTGTTGATGAAGGTGGCAAGAAATTCTATAAAATTTATTATAAAGAAGAAAGCTAGTACTAAAATAAAGCCTACACCTTTAAATTATTGCTTGAAGAAAAATCTTAAGGAATATATTAAAAAAAGATATTAGTTTTCATCGATAGTCATTTAAGAAGAAAGGCGTACATTATGAGTCCAGAGTTTATTGGCTTGATTGGTCAATTGAGAGAAATATGGGTAATAAATCACTTAATAGATCAAAAGAATTAATCGAATCATCAAACTTTAAAACAATTAAAATTACTGATTTAGTTCATGTAAAAGAATAAATTGCGTTAGAACTGTAGTGTATTCATGATGAAAAAGGACAAAGGCACTGTGCAACCATTTTACATTGAGTCATCTTATTTTGAATATGTTTAACAAGTTAAGGAGTGGGTAAAAATCCTGTAAAAATAAAACCTGAAGAAGTATTTTTAAATCCATTTCTTAGCCAACAATCATTTAATTTTATTTATTCTGACGGATATATCTAAGTAAGACCATTATAATTTTAATGAGAAAGAATCAGAATAAAAATAAAAGGATTTTTTTAATGTTCGCTCATCTGTCAAGCAGTATCAAAAAAGCTTACTATTTATTAGTCATTTATTATTAATAGCGATCAGCGGAGATTTAACATTTTTTATATCTAAGAGCTAAAAAATAAACTGTTTTTTTTTGATAATGGAGTTTAGGTTATCAATAATTTATTTTTACATTTTTAAAATGATCATTGTCCTAAGAATATTTATGCTTACCAATAAAATATGAAATCAAAAAAAGTTAAACATCAGTTAAAAGGTCTTATTCATTTAGACACTATAAATTTAGAACTTAAGTTACTTAATACAGAGCCATTGGATTTACTAGATGACACTATATTTATAGATTTGTCTCAATGTAGGTTTGCAGAACTAAATGCACTCACAAAATTATTGCTTATAATAGAGAGATATTTAAAAAATCAGCATAGCATATTTCTTGCTTTACCTACTGTTCAATATACAGAAGGCGAGCGCGCCAGTAATAATTTTAGCACAAATCAAGATTTAAAAGAGAAAACTCTTACAAGAAGGCAAAACGCAAATAATTTTTTAAAAAAAAGTGGTTTTGTAAGTGCAGTACAAGATATTGCATCTAAATATCAGTCAAATATATACATTACCGAGGAATATGAATTTGAAAAGCAAGGATTCAATGAAGAGTCTTTTAAAAATGCTTTTTCAGTTATATTTGATTCATACCTGATAAGTGACCTAGGATACAAATTTCTTTTGCCATTCAGATGGATTGATTGTGAGAGTGACTTACATGAAATTAATGATTTCGCAGAATTGGAAGATAAGATTAATCGTATTTTAGGAAATCAGGAAAGAGGCCTAGATAATATTGACGTTAAAGGAATCAGAAATGTGATTTTATCTGAACTAATTAAAAATGTACGGGAGCACTCTAAAAGTAAGTATGCTATTTTTACAATAGGTTTAATTAGTTCTGAAGCACTTTTTCATACAGATAAGTATAAAAAGCAAAATCCTCTTGAAAATGAATATTTACAATGGATATCCGAAAACGAGATTAAATCTCAGGTTGAATTATATTTTGGAGATTCGGGGATAGGCATATTGAACAAGGATTATGAAAATTACGTCAAAACATCAAAATCTGAATCGAGTGTATCTAAAAAGCATCAAATAGAGTTTGCTTTTAGTAAATGGAGTACCTTGAAGAATGATGAGTTAAGAAGAGGAACTAAAGGACTGTACCGACTACTGAGGATAGTGAATAAATATAATGGTTTAGTTCATATCGATACTTCGAAAAGCAATGGTGGTTTTTCAAAAAATACTCTTGTTTACAGATCTTCTCATTATGATTTCCAAGGAACTTTAATTAACATAAAGTTAAACCCTTTTAAAGAGATAAAATTAGTCAAGTACTCTTTAGATAGTAACAGCAATGTAAAAAAATGGTCCTCAAAAAAATATATCCTTAATCATGAATTATCATGTCTGGAGTTGATTAAATATGACATTCGTCATAGTCAAAATTTGTTGGTAATTCTAGATGCCAATGATATGGATTTTGCGATAGAAAGAGATCAGAAGGCTTTAGAAGAAGTGTTATATGAAATAAGTTTTGAATCTCATCCAACTACTGTAGTGATTTATCTTTTATCAAAGAGCGGAAATGTAACTACTTCAACTATTATTGAATCTGTTCAAATAAGAATTCTTGAATCATTAGGCTCAAACATTATTCCAGAAATAAAAGATGAAAACTATGAGGAGATTCACGATCCCGTTTTTGTGCTTGGAAGTAATAATGAGGCATTTTGGTATGGGGGGAGTAACGAATTGATAACTATTTTACGGGAATCATACATTTCAGGATCAGGTATCTACGATTTGAATAGTTATAAGGATTTAAGTGAAGAAAAGCAGAGTCAGATTATATTACATTTAAAATCTTATGATAGTGATTTAATAAGACTTAATAATAAAAATGAAATTATTTTTAATTTCCGTGATATTGAAAAACATTATGAAGAAACCATAGTAAAAGCTTTGTCAGAAAGTCAAAAAGAACTGCGCTGTACACCGAAGCTCTACATTGTTGATAGATGGATTGAAGTTAGAAAAATGCTTGAACAGAATGAATTTGGTTTTGCATTGTGTTTGTATATTATTTATATAACAGAATTAGATAAGCAAGGTGGAAAAATTGAAGATTTAGATAAAGAAAATACTTTTATATTGATTGATCACAATTTGCAGGGAGAGCTTGCTCATCGATTTGCTGATTTACTCGGTATTAAGATGAAAAATATTAGAAATATTGAATCTGATATTGATCCAAGTATTCCTAAAAGGACAAAATTGTTTCCTAAAAATGCTAATGTTATTTTTTTAACAACTATGATTTCAAGTTCCGAGACTGTGAGACGGCTTGTTAAATACGCTAGGAGAGATTATGCAAATCCCCAAGTAATTTTATGTTTAGGGAACTTTAGAAATTTTAATATCAATCATCTTGAGACATGGAGTGAAACAACTCAAATTTTATCCTGTTTTAAACAAAATGGCGAAGATGGTCCCAAAGAGATCCGTGATGATAAATATTTCGAAGACAAATACGAAGCACTTAAAAATTTGGAGGTAATAATCAATCCTGATTTAACTTCGGAAGTATTTAAAATAAAGAGTGAGAACTCTTTAATTCAAGTTGATGAAGAACTTATAAAATTTTTGAAGAATAATAAAATGCTCCATTATAATCATTTCGGCTTTTATAATAAAAGACATTTTACATTTTTTTTAGATAAAGTAAAAATATTAAATACAGACAGTTTTTTATGGAATCGTATAAAAGAATCGTTTTCTATGTGGCTGAATTTAAAGGGAATTACCAATTACACTATTTATGTTAGCGAGTCTATTCTTGGGGAAAATAGCGTTTTCTTAACAATGTTAAAGTCTTTTTCAAAAAATAATGTAATCGTTTTAGATCATAATATCCAATATATCAATAGTCCTAATTCAATTTATTTTGATTTTGGCATTTTAACTGGCGAAACCATAAATGATTTTCTGGCAAAATGCACTCGTGTTGAAAATTTATATGTTTGTCTTTTATTTAATCAAGCTGTCAATTCTAATAAAGACTTATACAAAAAAATAAATACATTTAAATATACTGACTTAGATGGTACAATTAAGCTAACGAACTTTGATATTGAATATTTATATCACTTGCCATTAAGCTTTTTTACATCTGAAAATTGTCCTATATGCGAGCATAGACGGGCACTTGATTTTTTTAAGATGGATCATGAATATTTATTTAAGTTTTCGGAGGACAGACAAGAAAGGCTTAAACAGAACTCAGTTAATGATATTCATGAGGTTGACTATCCTGTAGATTTTTATTATTCTTCGGAAAGCTACGAACAAGAATTGTCCTCAAATATAATTGTGCAGATGTACGAATTTAAGATTTTACTTGAAAATGCTAAAAAGTCTACTACTTCCAGAATAGAAGTTTATAATCTAATATTTCAATTATGGAAAAATTTAATAGATGAAATTCCAAATGCAGAATCAAAGATTTATTCTTTACTATACTATTTATCTCATGAGATTAATTGGTTTCAGCAAGAACCTTTGATTTTTAGGGATTTAAGGATGTTGGTTTCTGAAATTGCTCTTGGTGTGGCACTAGAACCAATAAATCATCTGATAAATTGTTTTGACAAATCAAACTCATTTAACGTTAACTCCAGGTCATTAGCAATACGCTATAAATACTCCGCGATTTCTATATTGAGATCGACAGATAAATTAGTATTCTGTCAAAGTATATATAAAATTATCTTATCGAGTGTTAATGATGGAATATGCAGTAATAATTTGTTACAAAATACTCTATACCACATCTCAAGCTTTTACAAAAATACATATAATAAAAGTGAATTGTATTATATTGAAATAGCAAGTAATCTGGCAAAAGCATTGAGTGATGATATCGGATTATTAGATGAAAAGCGTTCAGCAATAAATGTATTAATTACAGAAAACAGTAAAGCACGCAAAGGGATTACAAGTATTAGGGAAGAACCAGCAAAATTTAAAGAAATGAAGGAAAGATGGGAAAGGATATATCGACTACAGATGCCAGCTCATCCTGCACCATTTGTTGAATTTAAGGAGTTGGCTCTTTCTAAATATGATATTTTTTTTGACGATTGGAAGAATGGCAAACTATCTGATGATAGTATCAGTACAATTTCTGGAAGGATCAGACATATATATGATAGTTGGAATACGCTGAAAAGCTATGTTGAGAGTAATATCATTTATTATTTTAAAAACAGTTTATATAAATTAAATGAAAGTTCATTTTTTAAAGATCATTATGATGTTTTTCTTAACGTGAATAATTATGAAAACAATGTAAAGAAAGGTGACAGCCTAATAAAAACTATTCAGGATAATTGGGAGGATTATTTGGTCAATCGTGAGGAATATAATAGCATATTAGAACATTTTCAAATAAGTTACATACAAATGAACGGCCTTAGTGATTTTCAGAATGATTCAAAAATTTTGCAGTTATTAGCTGATTTTCCAGCTAATATTACTGCAGCGGTGAATGAAGTTTTTCCAGTTGAAAATTTTGAAAACAGACAGTTTTTCCTTCAGTATAGAGGTGAGTTGCTAACTCCATCCGACGAACAGTATAGTGCCTATTTTCCGATGTCTCAGCTAAGAATCTATCTAAGGCTGATATTAGAAAATTTATCAAAAAGACTAAATAAAGGGAAGGTTTTAAATGATGTTAATTTAAGATTTTTGATATCTATTGATGAGAAAAATGCTCTTCAGTTAAAAATAATCTATAATTTAACTAATCAGTGTCAAGATGATCGTAATCCAAAAGGATCTCTAAGTGCATTTGAAATACTTCTTAAAGAGTTCGGTGGAGAACTCAAATATATAACGCCAACTCAAGGTAGTGATGATTTTATTTTAATAATTAAATTTCTTCGTTATGAATAGTTATAAGATATTAATATGTGATGATTCAAAAGCTGAAAGAGAAGATATTCAGCTATTTTTAGGTCAAATTTTCAGACATTCTCCCGATATTAATTTAGAGTTAAAAGCTGTATCATTTGATACGGTAAATGAAGAGCTTGAAAAAAATTACGATCTTTTAATTCTAGACTTATTCAATGAAAATGCTGAGCAATATAAGGATACAGGAATTAAAGTGCTGATGCGTAATCAAAATATAAATTCTATACCTACAGTAGTTTTTACCAGTGCAGGAGATTCTCTTGGATTTGACGAAGATCAAATGAAAATTAAGTATTCTGCATTATTAAAAAAGATTACAAAAGTACATAATTCATATGATAACCTAGTTGATTTTGTAAAAGCATTTATTATTGGAAACTCTAAAAATGAGGGACATTATAAGTTATACAATTTAAACGATATTTCTTTGAGTTTGAGTATTCGTTTGATTGGAAAAAACAATTTTACTTATATCATGTACCAGATATTTGAGGATATTGAAAAACAGATAATATTAGTTTATCCAATGACTTCAGGTTTTAGTGGTGCAGTATTGTTTAAGCTTAAGTATGGTAATAAAATATCAATTTTAAAATTATCTAATGATATTGAAGCTCTACGAAAAGAACATGAAAATGCTGTAAATCTGTATAAAGAGTTCCCTAATCATATGATAAACCACATTGAATCAAAAGAGTATTCTGCGCTGGACAACAAAGTGATAGGTATCCTGATGAAAAATGTAGAAGATTCTAAAACTTTCTACGATTTAATTATGTCCTCATATATCGGGAAAACAGAAATCGAAAAATATTTTGCAATGCTTTATCTTGATGGCAATAGCCTTAAAGATCATTTTTCAAATAAAAGAGAAGGAAAGAAAGACTGGACTGCAATTTTCGATAATATGGATGAGAGGAAACTTGCTATGGTGGATAAGTCTTATAAAGAGCTTAATATTATTATCAATGAATATTATGCTGATGATTCTATTGATATTAATGATTTTAAGAATCTATTACTTAATAAGAAATATAAAAATCTTAATATTGAGAATCTATTAGACGTTAAGTTTAAAAAAAGTCTAGTTTTATCGCATGGAGATTTTCATGCAAAAAATATAATGGTTCAGAATGAAAGACCTGTAATAATCGACACAGGACTTCTAGGTTACAAATTTTGGAGTTTAGATATCTGCAGACTTATTGCAAACATTTTTATAATGGGGATTGATAAGAACAATATAAATTATTATGAATTAAGTAGTATTAAAAAAGATATTCTAATTGCTGATCTCTTACTAAGTAGGAATGAAATACCGCTTGATGGAGTAAATGATAATGCAATTATTGCTTTAAATTGGTTAATAGAACATGTAGAAGAAATTTATGGTGATTTATATACATTATTCGAATTTCAATTAGGACTTTTGAAAGAATTCCTGCAAGTTACATATAGATTTGAATCAGTTCCACCAGGTAAACGAACTTTAGCGTTAATTGTTGCAAATAAGTGTATGATAGCGGCCAATGAAAATATAATGTCTGTTTAGTTCAGTATGGCAAATAATTGTTCTACTAAAATATTTGATTGCATAAACGGATGTGGAAATGATTTATTTTAAGTGTGAATTTTTGGAATAATAATACTTTAAATAAATAAAATAGCCCGACATTTCTCTTGATTCAATAAATCAACTAGTTTACGGAAATCCGTACTATTTATATTTAATAAACAAATAAGTTTGAGAAAATATAAATTTTAAAATTATGGTAGATTTCGATGAAAATGACTTAATCAATGATGATTACGTCGACAGTACAACGCAAGGGGATGATCCCGATTACATTGGGATTAAGGATAGGGTCAGGGTTAATAAAAAAGAGCTTTATGAAATTGTATGGTTCTGCGATTCTTTTGTTAAAAACTATAATGTTCCTAAAACGAAAGCTAGTTTTCAAAAAGCCGAAAAATTATTAAGACTTGAAGAGGCCAGCGGTATTGTAATGAGAAAGGAACTAAATATTTTTGTTGCTAATAATTGGAATACAGGAAAGGTGTGAAATTAATTTCTGCAAATAAGTAATAAAGTTGTTTATGAATTAAAACAAATAAGTAGCTTATATAATGTCGATTATCTTTAGAATGTTTTTATCTTAAAACTATAAAGAAGTTTTTAGGAGACTTATAGTCAATTGTAGTTATTAATTTTCAGAGAAAAGAATGATAAACTTTTGACTTTCTATTTTTTTAATGTTATACAATTACAAATTCGATCTTCATACGAGCAACTTAATGCACTTTATTAACTAATTTTGGCTCACAACAAATTCTCAAAAGAATCAGCTAAAAGTTTCAAATCTTCCAGTAAAAGGTTCATATTGGCTCCTTCAAAGTTCACTAAACCGATCAGATGTCTTTTTAGATATTTGATCGGTTTTTTTTGTTATATACGTTTAAAATCTAAATTTTTTCTAATTATTTTGTTTTTTTAGCAATTCTTCGATTTAGATTGTATTTTAATTACAGTAGCTTTTTCATAGATTAAGATAACGCTGAAAGCCTTGTCAATAGTGGCTTTTACTTGTGCGAGTAGTGCTTTTTTGTGTAATTGGTTCGAAATCCTCTCTTGATGAGGTAACAGGATTCGAACCATTTTAAATGTTTGATTTATAGTTGTTTATTTTTTTAAGAGATTTGCTAAATTGTACAAAAGTCTGAATTAGACTGTGTTTTTGAAAAAAAAAATGACTTCCAATTTTTTTTAACTCCGTTCGAACCACTTTGGTAGCAAGATGACAAATCAGTTTATTCTAATATTTTTCCAGCCTGAATATTACTTGATTAAATTTTGTTAAAAAAAATACTCTCGCCATAAATACAGAATTTCTTCAGATTTCATCTTCAACTTTGCCTAATATTTAATTCTGTTTTCTATGAGGAAAAACTAAGTTTATTTTCTATTCAACAAGCGTAATTAATAATTTCTAATCTTTTTTTAAATGTTAAAAACCTTCCTCTTATTCCTTTTTGGTATGACTTCGATTTGTGCACAAAACACAATAAGTGATAGAATTGCTGTACAAGATACCCTGCCCAATTTAAAATTCAATTACAAACAATTAATCATTCCCGGGGTTCTTTTAGGATATGGATTTATTGGTTTGGAAAGTGATCAGCTTAAGAGTTATAATTCAGAAATTAAGGAAGAAGTAAATGAGGATATTGATCATAAAGTTTCTATTGATGATTTTTCTCAATGGGCACCTGCAGCTTCTGTTTATGCACTTAATGCTTTTGGCGTAAAAGGGAAAAATAACCTAAAAGACCGCTCTATTATTTTGGCCAGTTCTTATTTAATGATGAGCGCTTCGGTATTTGCCCTGAAAAACATTACTAAAGTTGAAAGACCAGATGGGTCTTCGAATAACTCATTTCCTTCCGGACATACTGCTACTGCTTTTGCAGGGGCCGAATTTATGTATCAGGAATATAAGGACCAATCAATTTGGTACGGAATTGCAGGATACGCAGTAGCTACTGGAACGGGACTTTTTAGAATGTATAATGACAGGCACTGGCTTACAGATGTTGTTGCGGGAGCAGGTATAGGAATATTAAGTACAAAAACTGCTTATTGGATTTATCCTTATCTGCAGAATAAGGTCTTTAAATCCTCAAAAGAAAATAAAACCACATCGATGATTATGCCTTTTTATAACGGAAAAGAACTAGGATGCAGTTTCGTAAGGCAATTTTAAAGCAGTAAATAATTTAGGAACTACAAAATTAATTTCCATAGACAGATTGTGTAAGTCTCTCTATGGAATTTTATGTTTTTATAAAACAAGAACCTGCAAAGCGCCCGGAAGTATGCTTACTTTTATTTTATTTGTTTTCAAATTATACTGTTCTCCGTCAATCTGGGCATCAATGAAGATTTTGGACGGCATTTGGATTTGAATATCTTTTACTAAAAAGTGTTTTGCCTTTTCAAATTTTTCAATGGAGTTTCGAAGCACATGATAACCCAGCATAATTTTTTCAAAAAAGGACAATTTCGGTATAATAATCATATCGAGTAATCCGTCGTGAAGACTTGCTTTTGGGGTTAGGCTCATATTATAACCCATTTCGTTTGAGTTAGATATGAATAACATCAAAGGATTTGTTTCCATAATCTGATCGTTAAAATGCACAATCGTTTTTTGCGGTTTAAATTCTAAGCTGGATGATAATGCAGCTTTGATGTAGGCGGGAAGTGTTCTTTTTCCTGCTCTCTCATATTTCTTGATAATCATGGCATCAATACCGATACCCATATTACTGAAAAAGTATTTGTGATTCAATTGCCCAACATCCATGGCTGTTGCATTTCCTTTTTTTATAATAGCAATCGCTTTGTCAAAATTTCTGGGAATATTTAGGTTAGACGCGAGTCCGTTACCTGAACCTACGGGAACAATTCCTAATTTTATTGAAGTTCCCACAAGGCATGAAGCTACTTCATTGATGGTTCCGTCTCCACCACAAGCAATTATATAATCAGGATTTTGTAAAATCGCAGTTTTTGTGAGTGCTATGGCATGCTTTTTTTGATTGGTATAATCGACCTCAATTATATATTCCTCTTTAGAAAATTGATTCAAAAGAAAGGAAGCAGACAAATTGTGTTTTCCACTTCCGGATATAGGATTGATTATAAAATGAATGTAAATCATTATTTTAAAAGTTTATTGGTAAAAAGAAAATCGGCAGTCTGGTACCATGAAATAGTTTCTTCTAAAAATGATTGATCGATAGTAAGAGCTTTAAGACTATTATCTTTTTTGTTCCACGAGTAAAAGGCTTGTTTCTTCTGATCGGATAAAATCATTACCTTTTCCTTTTTCATCAAAACCAATTTGCGATACGTTCCCATTAATGCTCTTTGTTCAAAATTGGCATCCAAAACATTTTTCCCAAAAAAATCAGATTCATAGTTCCACTGAAACAAAGAAAAAAGAGTAGGCCACAGGTCGATTTGCGAACACTGTTTGGTTATTTTTTGATTCTGATTCTCTGGTAAATTCACAATGAAGGCTGGAATATGGTAATTGGCAACATCTATTTCATCTTTTCCGGCGCTGCTGGCGCAATGGTCTGCAATGATTACAAATACTGTATTTTTAAACCAGGGTTTTGTTTTGGCTTTTTTGAATAATTCTTTCAGTGCAAAATCGGTGTATTTTACCGCTCCTTCACGGCTTGTTCCCGATGGAATATCAATCTTTCCCGAAGGATAAGTAAAAGGCCTGTGATTGGATGTTGTCATTACAAAATTAAAAAATGGCTTTCCGGCTTTGTATTGTAAATTTGCCACTTTTAGCATTTTATTGAAAATGTCCTGATCACAAATTCCCCACGCATTTTCAAAAGTAACTTCGTTATCATTTATATTATGGCGTACGGTTTTGATTTCGTCGCTCAAAACGCTTCCTCGTCCACGATCATAAATCGTAAATCCGTTGCCTCCAAAATAGGCATTCATATTATCAAAATAACCGTCTCCGCCATAGAAAAAATTACAATCGTATTTTCGGGTTTTAAAAACATTAGAAACCGTATATAGATTTTGGTTATTAGGTCTTTTTACAATGCTCTGGCCCGGCGTGGGAGGAATACATAAGGTAACGGCCTCCATGCCTCTGACCGTTCTGGTTCCGGTGGCATATAAATCCTCAAAGAAGATACTTTTTTGGGCGAGACTGTCCAGAAATGGAGTTATGTTTTCCTTATTTCCAAACTCCTTAAGAAAACTTCCGCTAAGGCTTTCGACCAAAACAAAAACGACATTTTTGTTTTTAAGAGAAGCGGCACTGTCTGTTATTTTTCTATGAATAGAATAATCACTTTTAAAATAAACAGCATTATCAGCTGCCAGTTTCTTTCTTATAACACCAAAAGCTTTGTCGTTATGAATTGAAGTATAGAAGTCAACATATTTCATCTGGTTGTTTCTAAAAGCAGCAAAAAAGGAATAAATTCCTGATTTTGAAATTTCAGAATTATAGCGGTTTGAAGACCATTCCGCCTGATTATTTCTAATAAAGAAACCAAAAAACAGAGCCACAATAATGAATAATGATAAAACTGAAATTCTGGTTTTTAAAGTTGATTTTGAAGTAAAAGTTGTTGTAAAAGCTTTCTGCTGATAAAAAAGAAACAGAAATGCTGCACTTAGCAGTAAAACTCCGCCAATTAGCAAAGGAAGCGGATAAGATTGTTTGATATTGGCTATAACTTCATGTGTATAGATAAGATAATCAACGGCTATAAAATTAAATCTGGTTTTAAATTCATCCCAAAATGTCAATTCGGCAAAAAAAGTAAATACAAGAATAAAGACCGTGAGTGATGTGAAAAAATAAATAAGGACTTTATCTACAATAGATCCAATCCATTTATTAGGCATTAGACTATAATAAAATATACTGCAGAGTGAAATAAAAGTAACAGTTCCAATATCAAAAAACAAACCTGTAAATAATGTTCTTAAAAGAGTAATTAAATTCCACGAAACTTCATCATATTGCCATATGAAAAAGGAAACTCTCAGAAACTGTGAAAGGATTAAAAACCAGATAATGAAATGAAACAACAGCGAATATCTGCCGTATTTTGAAAATAATTTATTCATATTTTTTACTATTGAAAAGCAAATTTTATAATCCAATTCTGAATTTATTTTGAATTTTGGTTTTTATTGGGAAATCAGAATTTATAACTGTAGCCAAAGCGAACTACTTGTGTCTCATAGTAATCCTTGCTAGTGTAGCGGAAGCCTTCACCCTGAATTTCTTTTTTTATTACCAGTGTATTGAAGATATCGGTGGCATTTATGAATACTTCGCCTTTTCCTTTCTGCACACTCTTTTTTACACCAAGATCAGTAGAAAAGCGAGAGTCAATTTTTCCCTGTGGAATAATGTCCGGAGCCAGATAAACCATAGAAACCTGTCCGGAAAGTGTTTTGTTAAATTGAAAAGTATTATTCCATTTTACATTACCTGAAGTAATTTCCTGAAGACTTCCGCTATAAATTGACGGAACCGGATATAAATTGGTAACCGTAAAAGCGTCTATAGTATTTTTATATAAATTTCCATTCAGATTAAAAGAATACCAAGGCGTAATTTCTTTTGCAAAGACAAGCTCAATCCCAAAAGAAGAACTTTCCATGGCATTCTGAAACACATTATAAATGATAGGACTGCCGGGAACCGTTGTTGCAATTCGGGTAATAGTTCCATTTACAACTCTGTAATAGAGAGAACCTAAAAAATAGCCCTTCTTAAAATCGGTTTTATAACCCACTTCAAAGGCACTTGTGTACTGCGGACGAAGGGCAGGATTTCCTACTTTAATAATTTCAGCATCATCGTATTTAGGAAAAATACGAATATCGACTTCATTAGGCCTGTCAACGCGGCGGTTGTAAAAAGCGGTAAATTTATTTTTATCATCTATTTTGTAAGCAAGCTTAACACTCGGAAAAGGTTCTGTATAATTATAACCGTCACTTTTATAAGTAGGATGGTTGGGGTTTACATCATACTTTAGTTGTACATATTCATAACGCAGTCCGAGCTCCGCTTCAATTCTTTCTGTTTCATAAATATAGTTTCCATAAATAGCAGGAATGATTTCTTTATAAGTGGCCCAACCACCTGCATTGGCATCGATAGGGGAGTTTTCGCCCGGAAAAAACTGCATATTGGTTGGAATTTCCCGATTTCTAAATTTAATTCCCGATTCAAAACGACCGTATTTTAAAGGCTGAACATAATCTAAATTCAGATCGATTACTTTTTCATCTGAAAGTAATTTAAAGGCATCTTGTCCTGTAGAAGCTGGCAGAATATTATCAAAGAAATATTTTTCATCTTCCTGATGGTACGTGTAATTAATTCCCGCATTTAATTTTCGCCCAGCTTGTCTAAATTTATGCTGGTAAGAAGCGCTTGCCATCACGGTTGTCTTAAGCTCATCTTCAAGAAATTGCCATAAACGCAAACGCTGAGAATAATCTTGGTTAAAAAAAGGCTCATCGCCGTGATCGATAATTTTTTCGCTTCCAAATAATCCGGAAAATGAAAAAGTGTTTTTGTCATTATAATTCCAGTCGATTCCGGTTTTAATAGTCGTAAAATGCGTGTCGCGATTTCGTTTGGTTTGCTGGTTAATTATGGTGCCATCATCATAGGTTCTGGTTACAAATTCATTTTTGTTTAGGGTTTCGATATATAGATAATCGGCTTGTAAATAGGTGTTTACTTTATTTTTTCTGTAATTTAAAGACAGGCTCGGATTAATTTTAGGGGTCATGTGATATTGATCCCTGATAGTGGGAAGATTCGCCTTGCGCTCCCACAATGCGCCATAACCCGAACTGATTCCTATTTTGCCATTCAGGCCATCCTGCTTATTTTTTTTATAGATGATATTGATGATTCCGGCATTTCCGTTTGCATCATATTTAGAAGATGGATTATTGATAATTTCAATTTTTTCGATGGCAGAAGCCGGAATATTATCCAGCCCTGACTGGTTTCCAAATCCTGTGAGCGCGGTTTGTTTGCCATCAATTAAAATGGTTACTTTATCATTTCCTCTTAACTGTACTTTTCCATTCTGAACCGTAACGCCAGGAAGACTTTGCATAGACTGCAGAACAGAGCCTCCGCTTTGGGTAATATTATCAGCGACTGCAAACACTTTTTTATCCATTGTTACAGGATTTTTTTGCACGTCTGAGATTATCATTACTTCAGATAAAGTATTGATATCTTCTTCAATTTCGATAGCTCCAAGATCCAGATAATCAGAAAGACTGCCAACAAATACGGATTGTGATTTTGTTTTAAAACCAATTGAAGTTACCTCCAGCGTATAATTTCCTGAATTGACTCCTGTTATAGTAAAGCGCCCGTCTTCGGTGCTAACATTCCCGAAGAAAATTTTAGGGTCTTTTGAAGATTTTAAAACAACGTTGGCGTAAGGTATCGCAACTTTGGATTTACTATAGGTAATAATTCCCGAAAGAATTACCGTTTTTTTCTGGGCAGATAATTGCATTACGGCTATTAGCAGAAAAGAGAAGAGCAGTAGTGTTTTTGATTTCATTTGTACTATTTAAAAAAAGAATAGTACAAAGCTCAAAAGTGATTCTGTAGGAAGTTTGAATTTTTAGAAAATTACTTCAAAAATATGCAGATTATCGGTAAAAGAATAATGGATATCCCACCGGTTGATTTCGCAGATTTTTTTGATAATTGCCAGTCCCAGTCCATTTCCCTGCGATGACGGATTTACTTTTGAAAAACGGTTAAAGATGCTCTGCGCTCCGAGTGGTGTCTCCTGTCCGGTATTGACAAATTTAAGGGAATTGTTTTCTATGATAATATCAATTACTCCATTTTTTATATTGTGGCGAATGGCATTCAGAAATAAATTATTAAGCAGCACTTCTGTAAGTGTCGTATTTCCTTTTGTTGTAATGCTATTTATAAAATGGGTATTGATTTTTATACTCTTGGATTGTGCCTGTTCCATAAAAAAGTCGAGATGTTTATCAATATATTCGCTCAGAACAATAGTATCGCGATCCAGATAACTTTCGTTATCAATTTTAGAAAGTAATAAAAGGTTTTTATTGAGTCTGTTTAGTCTTGAAACATCCTTGTTAAGAGATCCCACTAGTTCAGATTGTTCGAGGGTTAAGTCCAATTGCTGCAGCGTGTCAATTTTAGTCTGAAATAAAGCCAATGGGGTCTGAAGTTCATGAGCCGCATTTTCTACAAATTCTCTTTGACTTTTATAAATAATAATGTTTTTTTCTATTAAGCGCTCCAGACTTTTATTAAGCCTGTCAAATTCATCAATATCTGTTGCAATAAATTGCGGCGAATTGTTTTTATCAATTTCAAACTCCTCAATCTGGCCCAGTGTATTATAGAAAGGTTTCCAGATTTGTGCAGCCGATTTTTTGGATATCCAGATAATCCCTGTCAGCAGTATAATGATGATAAAAAGGAACATGAACGCAACGCTAATGACCATTCCTTCCATTTCTACCAGATTACGCTTTTCTATATAAGTATACTTTTTTCCGTTTATTTCTACCGGGGCATAAAGTATGCGAAAAGGCTCTTTTTCATTGGCTATGGCTTCAAAAATCATCTCACCAACGATGGAATCTTTGGTTACGCCCATATCGGGCACAATAGTAACATTATGATTGTATTTGTTCCATGCCGCAATGTCAGCAGCTTTATAATTGACATGGCTCTCATTTACAAAAGCCCCTTTATGGAAAAGCAGTACTTCATCTGTTTCATAAATGTAGAGCCATTGGCAGGTATAATAAAATACCGGCGCTGCTATTAAAAGTATAATAACAGCATAAATAAGAAAACTGTTGGTTGTTTTAAGAAGTAGTTTTTTATTGCTCATTTTCCCATTTGTATCCTAAGCCGTACACCGTTTTTATATAATCTCCGCTGCCGGCCTGAGTTAGTTTCTTTTTAAGATTTTTGATATGGGCATATATAAAATCATGATTGTCCAGCATATCTGCCATATCACCGGAAAGATGTTCTGCAATGGCAGATTTTGATAATACTTTATTTTCGTTGCCAATTAAAAACAAAAGTAAATCTAATTCTTTTTTGGTAAGATCCAGTTTTATATCATTTACAGCTACTGTTTTGGAGAAAATATCGACCGCAATTTCATTAAAGACAACACTATTGCTTCCTTTAAAATTTTTACGGCGAATGAGTGCCTGCATGCGAACCAATAATTCAGCCAGATGAAAAGGTTTAGTCAAATAATCGTCAGCGCCCAGATTAAATCCCTCCAAACGCGTTTCAAGGTTTTCTTTTGCTGAGATAATAATTACGCCTTCGGTTTTATTTTTAGCTTTTAACTCTTTTAAAATATCAAATCCATCACCATCCGGCAGCATAAGATCCAATAAGATACAGTCATAATCATAACTGTCTATTTTGGTGAGTGCCAAATTATAGTTTTCGGCTGTTTCGCATTGAATGCCGTTTGTTTTAAAGTAGTCTTTGATGCTTTGCGCAATTTCGCGCTCATCTTCAATAATAAGAATTTTCATGCTGCAATTTACAAATGAATTCTGAAGAAAAACTGAATAAAAGGACTCTTTATTGAAATTAAATCATCCTAAAATGTTTTAAAATAGCAGATTGTAAAATTCTTACCATCGTATGAAGGGGTTATAAAAGATGTCGATTTATTTTGTTCACCATGAAATAATTTTCTTGAAATATAGGGATTCATCCAGTAGGCAATTTTGGTACTCAGAATTCCAATTCCTGCACCTGCGGCTACATCTGTAAGCCAGTGCCTGTTGTTGTACATTCGAAATATCCCAGTACCTGCAGCCACCGCATACCCCGCCACGCCGTACCATATGGATTTGTCTTTATATTCCTGATATAAAAATTCAGCGCCTGCAAAAGCGATAGCGGTATGACCAGAAGGAAATGAATTGTTGGAAGATGCATCCGGGCGTTCTACATTAGTAACCGACTTCAAGGCGAAAACAGTTCCCACGGTTATAATAGTTGAAGTTGCCAGAATTACAGATCTGTCCCTCATATTGTTTTTTCCTTTGACTCCGAACGCATTAAGCGCATAAACAGAAACAGCAGGAACATATCTCGAAAAATCATCTATTGTAACCTTTTTATCAATGTCCTCTGTAAATTCGTCGCGGATTTGAAAGTTAAAACTTTTTATCTGGCCGCTTTCAGCACCCCAAAAACCATATCCTATTAAAACGCCTGGAATAATAAGTTGTTTATAATTGAATCTGATATTTTTAACGGTGTCATTTATTATAGAATCCTTAGAAAAGGTATTTTGCCCTGAAGCTGAATAAACCAAAAACTGTAAAATAATAAGGATGATTATTTTTCTCATCAAATTTTGTTTTGTTATTGCAATAGTATATTGATAATTAAGTCTTTAAAAGTATCACAATTTTTTACGCAATTTAAAAATGTGAATAGTAAATTTAATTAATTGTAAATACGGATCAATATTTTGTGGAAATAATATTATCTGGGCACAATTGGATTTATGAATATATAAAGAAAAATTACGTAGAACGTTAACTAGTATCTATTTTATTAAATTTTAGTTAATGCCTTATTTTACTATCTTATATATCATAATAAACACTCAAGAGAATCGGCTAATAGTTTCAAATCTTCCAGTAAAAGGTTGGAATTCACTCCTTCCAAGTTCACATCAAAAGCCACTCAAATCGAGTGGCTTTTTTGTTTAATAAATCTAAATTTTAAATACAGTCATTTTTTATTTAAAAGTTTAATTTTTACCATATTTTTCCAGCGTAAAAGTCTTGGTAAGCTAATACTATTCTTTTTTGTGTTCATTACAAATGATACTTCCTCAAGTATTGATTCGGTATATTCTTCTCCCCCAAATAGTATAATATAGATTGTATTTTGAGCCGTATTTTTTATTTCTAGTTCACCTTCTTTTTTTGATTTTTTATATGGTTAAATATTGATTTAAAGATGAGACAGTAATGGTTTTAGTTAGTTATACAGAAGTCGGAAGGTGTGATACATTTTTACGTAGATTTTTATAAAGACTATACTATAAATTTGACTTTGTATAAAAAAACTACTGAACCCGATAAGTCCAGCAGTTAAAATTATAATTAATTCTACAAAAAGCTATTGATTGTTTTTTAGCCATTCCAAACGTCTTTGATCAGGAAGGTGCGTAATTTTAAAATCTTCAAAAGTAGCCGTAAAGCCTTTTCCATCAGGACTTGCAGCCATCATGCCCACTTGTACCGTTTTGAATTCCGGAAAATACACAGTATTGGTCATTGTATAATTAACACCATCAATAGAATAAAAAATCTCCAGTGCATCTAGTCGGCGTAAGGCTTTCATCCATACGTTTTTAGGCTTTTCTTTTAAGCCCATAACACTCCACGAACTTTTATCGATAGTATGCACAGTACTAATATTGTAAACTCCGTCTACATATTCTACACCCGTTTTTACGTAATTATTTTCGTCAATTCGAAGCATAAGGCAAACCTGATCGAATCGGGTCTTGTAAACACCACTCATTTTGACAACAACTTCGAACTCACCGCTTCGCTCCGTATATAAAAATGGTCCGTCGTAAACTGTAAATCCATAGTGGCTTTTGTTCCAATAATCAGATTGTGGTGTAACCTGCATAATAAGTTTATTGTCTTTAATTTCCCAGTCAGCTGGCTCATTGAGCCAATTCATCGAATTTAATTTTTGAGCGTTTAATTTTACAGCCATGATGCATATACATATTAAAATTAAGTGGATTCTCTTCATGATTTCTTAAATTTGAATTATTAATAATTTACAAAGGATGTAATTTGAAGATTTTATGACAATAGTTATATATAACCATTTTTAAAATCACTCTAATCTACTTTCTTGTAACTTAGTAGCATAAATAATGAATCATAGTTATGAATCCTATCTCGAAACTAGAAGATAAATTTTCTTTTGAATCCATTGACAGTCCCGAAAAACGTAATGAAGCATTAAATGAGGCTATAGTAATGATGGAGACCTATGTAAAATTAGATAATTCAGTAGCTGTATTATCAGATCTGGCGAGTAATAAGAGTTATGTTTTTGCTGGTGATTTTGGTAGTTTTTTTGATATTCATACTTCTGGATTTACAATAATTGATTCTATTTGGGAAGATGATATTTACCAGCGAATTCATCCCGATGATCTTTTTCAAAGACACCTGTTGGAGCTGGAGTTTTTTAATTTTTTAAAGACCATGCCTTGTGAGGAAAGATTAAATTATGCTACAAAATGCAGCATTAGAAGCCTGAATAAAAATAAGGAATACCAGTATATTGTGCATCGCAGTTTTTATATAAAGAACAGCTCAGAAGGAGGATTGTGGCTTGCTGTTTGTCTTTATAATTATTTATTCGAAAAAACAACTGTAATAAATGGTATAGATGGAAAAATCATCAATACTAAAACGGGAGAAAGATTTTATGTAGATACTTACATAAATTGTATTGATCTTTTAACATTACGCGAAAAAGAAATTTTAGTTTTAATTGGTAAAGGTATAATCAGTAAAGAAATTGCTGCGAAACTCAATATCAGCATTAACACTGTAAACAGGCACAGACAAAATATACTGGAAAAACTAAATGTAAATAATTCTATTGAAGCGGTACGAACAGCAGAGGCTTTGAGTCTGTTGTGAATTATTAGATAACTGCGAAGTCTCCTGACTTCGCAGTGTGAAAGGTATTTTAAATTAATTTCCCATTCTGAAATCAGTAACACTATTTTGAACTAAGCTTAAATCTTCAAAGTAGCTTAATGAACCTTTGTCAACTGGACATTGGTTACTGATTCCTACCCAAATTTCAGATGGATAATTGTTTTTGTACAGACGTACCATGTGCCAGTCTTTTTTATCATAAGAATAGTAACTAGCAATGGTTTGAGTGTCTGAAGAAATTTTCATGTAAATAGATGGAGTAGTGATCAGATCATGATTATTATCGTCAGATGTGCCTATGGTCCTAACACTTACTACACGGTGTTTTCCGCGTTCATCTTGTTCAAAACATAGCTTTTGCCAAAAATTATCATTCACATAAATATACAATACACCAGCATTATACAAACCTTCTTTTGTAAATTCAGGAGTTACTTTAGAAATTAAGGTGAAAGGTTTTTTATTGTCTATTTTGGATAATAAAACAGGGGCGGTGTTGTTTGACAATTTTCCGTTTGGATCACAAAAATAATCCTTTTTTGCCCCGGCTTTAAAAGTTACTTTGCCATTAGCATCTGTTATAGCAAGTGTATCCGCACCATTAACCGATTTCGTGAAATGAATTCCCGAAATTGTAATGTCGCATTTTGTTCCATTTACACGAGCAGAATCCAGGTTTGTGGTTTTAGTTTTGTTAGTGGTTTCGGCTACAAATTGATTTGAATTATTTTTGTTTTCACAATTGGCAAAAAGAACTATAAGTAACAGCGCACTGATAGTAGTGAATTTTGTTTTCATATATATGTTTTTATAATTAAGGTTGTTTAATTCACTAAAAAATATATTTTAGCAATACAAATGTATAGGAACTCCAATCTTGTCACAATACCCAAAATTAACCATTTACGACTATTATGAGTATTTCAAAAAACAATATTTTACAGCAACTGACTGCTACTTTATTAGATCAAAATTTTACTGTACAGAAACATGAAAATATTGAAAAGTATCAGGAAATGGTTGCTTCTTATGTTAAAATAGACCAGTGTGTAGGTATTCTTTCTGATTTTCAAGCCAATTGTAGTTATATCTATTCTGGGAGTTTTGGACAAGTTTTTGGTTTAACTACGGAGAATACGGTTATTGAGTCGGCTTTTGAGGAAGCCATATTTAGTAAAATTCATACAGATGATGTAATAGAACGCCATCTTTTAGAACTGAATTATTTTGAATTTCAAAAAAGTATCGATCAAAAGGAGCGTAGTAGGTACAGTACTTTTAGCCGTATTAGACTTCAAAATTCGGATGGTAGTTATTCTTATATTAATCACCGAACTATTTATGTAAAAAGCCTACCCAATGGAAGTGTTTGGTTAGCACTTTGTATTTATGCTCCTGCTACAGATTTAATTCCAACTAAAGGAATTGATGGTAAAATTATAGATGTACAAACTGGAAATGTTATTACTTATGAAAAATATACAAACAATAATAAAAATCTATTAAGCCAACGAGAATTAGAAATTTTAAATTTGGTAGCAAAAGGAATGGGAAGTAAAAAAATTGCCGAAGAATTAAATATTGCTTTGCATACTGTTTACAGACACAGACAAAATATTATCAATAAAATGAAAGTAGCTAATACTGCCGAAGCTGTAAAAACTGCAATGTTTATGGGAATTATTTCTTTGTAAAAATGACAAACTCTTTTACAAGTATTTGTCCAAATTCTGATAATGCCTTTGTAATTCAGCCTGCCGTAAAAATGGATCAAAACAATTTTAAGGGAGAGAAAATAGCAGAAAATGAAGAATTTGTTGAAGTTGTCTGCTCCGCATGGATTTCATGTCAACTCTGTGAATTCAAACGGAGCCTGGCTGGTGACCAATCCAATATCATTTATGAATAATTCAAGCTGTAATGACTTTATTTCGCAGCATTATTTACAGTCTGACTATCTACAAATTGCTCAAAACTGATAATTTGACTGTCCTTCAATTTCCAGACGTGCGCAACTCTGGCTGTGAATGATTTGCCTGTAATTTTATAAGTTCCCGTGTAAGTTCCGTAAGCCACGACCTTATCCTCACTGGCAACATAATCTTCAGGAGTAAATTTATAATCAATCCATTCGCTTCCCAATCGGCTAAAGACATTTTTGGTGATGCTTTCCAGTCCAATATAAGTTCCTCCATAAGGAAAACCTTTAGCTTCTGTCCACGAAATAGCATCGTCAACATATTTAGCTAGATTTTCACCATTTTCTTCCGAAGTTTTTCCTTCGTAAGTGCTTTTAACTATTTCAAGATTTGTCATTGTCATTTTATTTAATGAACAGCCTGACAAAACAAAAAGTGCTGTCAGGCTGCAAAGGATTGATTTTACCATTTCATTTCTCCAGTGTTTACTTTTGCACCAATTTGTAAGGCGGTTTCAAAAGTAAGTGAAGGGTATTTTGCTTTCAAAGCTGTAATTAAAGCTTCAGAAGTTTTATTGGTTTTCAAAGCTTCTTCGTAAAATTGAATGTAGCTTTTGGTATGATTTACGGCAGTAATATCAAATGGAGAATTTGAATTGGCGTGAGCCGGAATTACAATTTCAGGTTTCAAAGCCGAGATTTTATCTAAAACTGCAATCCAGTTTTTATGGGCTTCTGGAGTTTGTGCATCCGCCATCCAAAGATTAAAAGTAGTTCCAAAAACATTGATTCCGCCCACAACTGTTTTGATAGAAGGAATCCATACAAAAGTTTTATTTGGAAATTCTTCTAAACCAACGATCTCTAATTTCTGACCCTCCAGTTCAATGCTGTTTCCTTTTAAAACCTGAGGTAAAACAATATTTGAAGTAATGGATTTACCCAATCGTTCTCCCCAAACGTCTAATTTTTTCTGAGCTGTAGCCTTAATTGCCTCAACTGAAGCAGGTGAGGCATACGCTACTACATCCGGAAAATGTTTTTTGAATATTTCCAATCCAAAATAGTAATCAGGATCTGCATGAGATACATAAATAGAAGTTAGTTTTTTACCACTTACTTTAATTTGCTGCGCTACTTTTTCGGCATCTGCTAAAGTAAATTGTGCATCAATCAAAACCGCATCCGTTTTTCCGGAAATGATTACTGATGCTACACCAAAGCTGTTTTCTGATGCATTGTAAACCTGAAGTTTTAAATCTTTAGTTTCAATAGTCTTGAAACTTTGTGCTTGTGATTCCATATTAAATAAGATTAAAATTGTTATAAATACTGTTGATATATTATTCTTCATTTGTTGTGTTGTTTTAAATTAACACTGCAAAGATGAAACGATACCCGATATCAAAACATTAAACTAGTTTAATAAATAAAAGGAAAATCTTATTTTTTGACAGCAATTTTCTTTCGAATATTACTCAAAAAAACATTGGTAATTCCCAAATAAGCGGCTATTTGTATGTTAGAGAGGCGTTGGATAAGCTGTGGGTATTTTTCTGTAAATTCTACATAACGGGATTCTGCCGTTTTGCTAAGGTTATCTATCATTCTGCGTTGAAGGGCAACGTGTGTCTTTTGTGTCATTACCCGAAACAGCTTTTCAATTTTAGGCAAATTATCATAAGCAAACTCCTTATCTTTTTTAGAAATGACAAGCACTTCGCTATCTTCTAGTGCTTCTATAAAAAGTTGTGAAGGGGTTTCGGTAGTAAAACTGTCAATATCGGTAATCCACCAATTTTCAATGGCAAAATAAAGTACTTGTTCAAAACCATCTTGATCAATATGATACACACGAAAAAGCCCTTTCACCACAAAACCTTCAAATTTGCAAATTTCGCCTTCTCTGAGTAAAAAGCTTTTTTTAGGAATTAATTTTTGCTCAAATAAATTACAAAACGCTTCTGTCTCTTTTTCTGAAAGAGAAATATGCTGACCGATATTTTGTTTTAAAAGTGTTTTCATAATATCAGTATGTAACAGTGCTGCTCATCATTTTACTTATGCTAAGGTACATAAATATTTAAATAAGAAATTGGCGTTGAAAGTATTATTAAATTGTTTCATGTGTTTTGGTGAAAGATTGTATGTTTTTTGAGAATGTTCAAGTGATGTTTATCTTAATAAATATCAGCTATTTTTTTAATACTTTACATGAAATGATAAAGTAGACTAGAAGTCTGATTTTCCAGTCCGAGGAAATTATTGATAAAAATTCAATCGATCATGTAACCTTCTCTCAAAATATTATCAAGAAGTAATTTTTAATTTAAAATAACAAAGCCAACCTTAAGAGATTCATTAGGGATTTGTTGTTATTGTCTTATATTATAAAAGGACAATCAGTATTTAGCTGAATTTGTCCTTTTTTAGTGTGTACCTTATTTATAATTCAGAACGTTTATCAAACTGTGAAATGTTGCTGAAACCATGTTTAAAAGAGAATTAGAAATTTATGATAAATAAAATTTTTCCGGTTCGTGGGGTTTAGGAATTTCTTTTTCTTTTAATAAATCCTTAATGTTTATCTCAATAGTACGTGCAATTGCTGTTACCGGTGTATCTGTTGGACGATTTCGAAAGGGATCCTGAAGATGGGTTGCAGATTTTTCCAAAAGGAAAAATGTAGTTGAAATTGTCAATAGCAGCGGAATTTCGAAATAGCTTTCAATATCTCTTAATGCAATTGAGAGTGTAACAATAAATATGTAGATAAAGAAATGTAGAAAAATACGATATGTTATAGGGAAAATTGTGCTTTTGATACGCTCAGCCATTCCCATGTAATTTGAAAAATTAACCAAAGTATTATTTAATTGAACCTGCGAGAAAATATTAATTGATCTTTTTTCTTTCAGTTCCGCTATTTGAAGTGTATTCAACTGCAATAATCCTAAAGGTTTATTACTCTGCTTTTCTATTTCTTTTATATCTTCAGGAGTTATAAAGTTTTCCAAATTTTCAATTGGATCCAATCCGCGTAAACTCTGTCCAAGACTATAACACCACGCAATATGCCTAAAAGCAATTTCTCTAATTTGACTTTGATCTTCTTTCGCAACAAATGATTGCAGCTGCAATACAAAGCTTCGGCTATCATTGACTATACTTCCCCATATTTTTCTGGCTTCCCACCAACGATCATACGATTGATTCAGTTTGAAGGACAGTATTACTGAAATTGCTGTTCCTATAAATGCTGGTATTGTAATAGGCATCATCGGAATGATATTTTTAAATTGTACAGTGAGATAATGTACCAAAATTCCAATTATTACTACAAAGAAAACCTCATATTTAACTTTGCTAAAAAGATAGGAAACAGGAATTTTAGTGTTGATTAGCATAAAGAATCATTGTTTTAGAATTAAGAATTAAAGATAATACGCCTTCTTAATTTGTAGGTAATACTATTCGAAATAATTGTTATATAATTTTACGAATATAATCGTGACGTAATAGTATTTAATGAAGTTTAGTATTTAAAAGTGATTTGTCCATAGGCGTGATAGACTAGCGCAGCGATGAGGTGGAGTCTGTATCAGATATACGCGAATGTAAAACCAGTTTTGGATTATTTTCCTGCCGATCGCATTATCCTGACTAGTGATTGCAGTTTGGACACTTACCAAATTGATATTACTCACGCAAAACTGAAGGGGTCTGGTTGAAGTTTCAAAAGATTATAAAATTTATAGTATATATTGATTAGAGCCAGTTAGAATAATTAACAGATAGGAATAATTTTAAAAGAAACTGTGTAAAAACTACTTTAGCACAGTTTCTTTTTTTTCTTTATGTATATTAGGTTTTGCTTTAAGTAACTCGTTACTTTTTCTTTCTCCCTAACCAGATCAACAATCCGGTAATTGGTAATGTGATGGCAAAAAGACAAACTAAAAAGGCTAATATTTTTGTTGGATATCCATAAATGCTTCCTGTATGAATCGGGTAAATAAGTCGTCGGACTTTATCGCCATTGCTTAAAGATTCATAAGGTCTTATTTTTAAAAGTTCACCTGTATATTTATCAAAATAGGCAATACTTGAAATATTCGGAATTGATTTTTCAAGATTTAATTTAATTACCATGATACTATTTATGGTATCAGAGGGAATTCTGATTTGCGTATCTCCTTTGTATTGGTAAATACTGTCAGTTTTTGAAAATAGGTTCTGATAAAAGTAAGTTTTATCAAGCCCTGGATCAATTTTCGTCGGATTTTCTACTTTAGCCGATGGTTTTTTCGCTGTTCCGTCTGCCAGCAAATAAATACCGCTTTCAAACCATTTAAAAGACCAGGTCAGTCCGGTTAGTGATATGATTAAAAGGATAGAGAAAGTGTAGAAACCGAAAGTCGAGTGAAAATCCCAATTGATTCTTTTAAAACTGGCACTCCATTTTACAGTTAATCTTTGTTTTAGGTTTTTTATTTTTTTCGGCCACCATAATATAATACCCGAAATGAGCATGAAAACAAAAATCAGACAGCTGCAGCCTGTAATAAATTTTCCAACTTCCCCTAAAATCAAATGACGGTGCAAATCCAGAACAACAGAAAAAAACCTGCTTTTTTCAGGAATTGAAGCCAGTACTTCTCCAGTGTAAGGATCTACAGAGAAAATCTGATCAGTCTTATGGATATCGGTTCCGGAAATAATTATGCTTCTTTGCGGATCCTCATAAGTTTGAATACGATCTATTTGTGTGATTGCATATTTTTTTTGGATGGCATTTACGTAAAGGTCAACAGGAAGCTTCTTTGTTCCAATGCTGGCAACTTTATAAAATTCCGGATTGATAAAAGAGTCAATTTCTTCTTCAAAAACCAAAATACTTCCGGTAAGCGCTACAATAAATACAATAAGCCCGGATGAAAGTCCGAGCCATAAATGTAAAAAGCCAATATTCTTTTTTAATTTTTTATTCATTTAAGAGATGTGAAAAAATAGTTTCAAATATAGTCAAAGATTTTAAAAAGAGTATCCTAATGTTAACAGCCAGTTAGATGGCGCACCTGGAAACAAACGAATATAATCGTAACCGCCAACCCAATATGTTTTGTCAAATATGTTATTGGCATTTACCTGGATTTTAAATTTATTAATACTGTAATACAATGCAGCATTAAACAAAGTGTAGCCTGGAAGAGTTTGTGTATCAGTCTGGCTTAATGTTCGTGTTGTTGCAAAATTGCTTCCAAGAGCAAGGCCAAAATCTTTCATGGCTCCTTCGGTAAAATTATAACGTGTCCATAAATTTCCCTGCTGACGAGGTGTGTTTGGTTTTTGTCTTCCAATTTCAGATGCAATCGGGCTTTCAGAAATAGCAGCTTCATTATACGAATAAGCGGCAGAAACACTCCAGTTTCGTGTGATATTTCCATTCACATCGATTTCAATACCTTTGGATTCCTCTTCACCTATAGGACGCATCAAATCGGGATTTACAGTATCGTTTGCAGGATATAGGGTATTTTTCTGCTGAATTTTAAAAAGGGCAACGGTTACAAAAAGCTTTTCGTTAAACCAGGAAGATTTTCCTCCAAATTCAATCATATTACTTTCCAATGGATCAAAAGGTCCGCCTGCATTTGGATTTGATAAAGAAGAAGCTGTTTGAGGGTTATATCCTTTTACGTAAGTTCCGTACAAATTAATGTTTGGATTAACGGTATAAGTCAGTCCGAAACGTGGTAAAAGGGAATGTTGTTTTACTTTCTTTTCAGTAGCTTTTTTATAGTTTTCCTTATCACTATATTCGTCATAACGCACTCCGATTAAAGCCTGAAAAGCCCCAAATTTTATATGGTCCTGAAGATACACTCCGTATAAAGAATAGAAAGTTGGATCAAATGGACGCGCAGCATAAAAATACTTGCTCATGTCTTTTAGCTGCTGTGAACCGGATGGGTTGGTAAGGTCAAAATGGGCTACGTTTGGCACCGGATTTCCTTTGGCATCCAGTAAATAATTAGCTTTATTAGCAGGGATATATGTTGCAATTGTTCCTGTGTTGGCCGCATTCCTATATCCTGTAGCCTGCAATTGTGAACCTCCTGACGGTACTTGTTCCTGTGCATAATCATAACCCAAAATCAGATTGTGGTCTAAGGCACCAGTTTTGGCTTCATATTTAAAAAATGTCGAAAGATTATCGATATAACGCTTGCGCTTACGCATAAAAACCTGCATTTCTATGGAAGTGGGAATGGTAGCTCCGTCACCTGCAGAGGCATATTTATTAGCACCACGATGTTCTAAAAGATCTTCTGTATATCCTGTACGGATGTATGATGCAGAAAATGACAAACGATCTGTAAATTGATGATTTAAAGAAGTCGTTACAATATAGGTCTCTTCATTTAGGTAATCGTTGGTAGAGTTTAATGAATTGGAGGTTTTGGTGGAGTATAAATTATTTTCATAAGTGGATTGTCCACGGTCCAGGATACTTTTGGAACTGGTGTAAATCAAATCAAAGTTCAAACTCGTTTTTTCATTTGGCAGAAAAGACAGAGAAGGAGCAAGTACAATATTTTTGTCGAATTGCAAATCTCTGAATGAATTGGCATTTTCATAACCTAAATTCAATCGGTATAAAAGCGATTTGTCTTCTGTTAATGGCCCTGTAAAATCAGCCAAAGCCCTTAAAGTATTAAAACTTCCTGTCGAAAAACTCACACTGTTTGCAGCCTGATCCAGCGGTTTTTTTGTTACCCTGTTGATAACGCCTCCAGGAGAAGCATTTCCAAACAAAGCAGATGAAGGTCCTTTTAAAACTTCAACCCGTTCCAGATAATTGGCTAGCGGCTGTTTCCAAAATCCGGTAGAGGTTCGCATGCCGTTAAGCAATTGGGTGTTACTTCCTCCGTTGATTCTAAATCCTCTAATGGAAATATCATCATAAAAGGTAAACTGGCTTACCCCGCTGAAGTTTTTTACGACTTCGCCCACGCGAATAGCTCCCTGATCTGCTATTAATTCTTTGGTAGCATACGAAACGGCTTGTGGTAAATCTTTCAGTGCGATTTCTGTTTTGGCTCCAATAAAAGATTTTGTGTTTCGGTATGATTTCTCTTTGCGTCCTGTGATTTCAACTGTCTGCAACGTATTGATGTTTTCCTGTAAAATTATCGAAATTTCCAGTGTTTCATTCTCATGCAGTTCGACCATTTTTTCCTGAACTGCAAAGCCCATTGCTGAAAAGTACACACTATAGTTACCCGGAGATAGATTACTGATTTCAAAATTTCCCTTGTCATCAGAAATAGTATTCTTTTTAAGGCTTTTTATAGACACAGAAGCATAAGAAATGTCTTCGTTATTTTGGGAAACAATTTTTCCGGTAATGGTAGCATTTTGTGACAGTCCGATGTTAAATACGGCAAGGAGCATTAATGAGAATCTAAATTTCATGACGGTTATTATTTAAGACCGCAAATCTATACTTATTTAGATTAAATACAAATAATTTTTTTTGAATTATATTTTATATGTTTGGAATATCTTGATTTAATAAAGCAGACCTGTCAGCAATAATTTTGACAGAGCATATTTAACAATGATGGCAGTCACCTTAATCCAACATCTGAAGCAATAGCAGGAATACAACAATTAACAGCAACGGTTCTTCCATCCAATGTCACTAATAGATCGGTTACTCAGACAACTGCAAGATCGTAATCAATTTACAAATTAATATTGGTTATAATTTTTTAAAAAACTTATTAGTCATTTTTTATATCAGTAAACCATCTCCTCGGTGCATCACTTTCATGAAGTACAATTTCAGAATGTAAAAACTGAGCGGCATCAGCTGAATCCTGTACTTTTATGGCGCTGCGCTTTAACATTTCTGACTCAAAACCGGATAATACACTTTCTCTTAAGCCTGCTTTCTTCCAATGTGATAAAGATTTACATCCTTTTGTGATTGCCCGCGCCAGTTTGAGTGCATCCAATAAAGCCTGATTGGCACCCTGACCTTTAAAAGGACTCATGGGGTGTGCTGCATCTCCAATTAAAGTTACATTGCCGGATTTCTTGAGCAATTCCGGTGGAAGCAATTCGCGGTCATAAACTGGATAGCCCGAAATTTGATTCTCCTGGGTTGCCAATAAAATCTGGGGAATAGGGTCGTGCCATTGTGTTCTGCGGCATGCTTCTTCCTTAAGTGCCTGAGTTCCCTTTCCACTTAAAGCCTTAGCTTCTTCTTCAGACATTGGAAAACTAAGCTGCCACATCACCGAATCGGCATCATAAGGCATGATATAGATTCGTTCATTACCATTGGCAGTTTGAAATACAGTAGCCGAGTCCAATAAAGGATTATTAAGATTTTGAAGAGCATTTAAAGGACAAATGCCTAATATTACAATGCATCCTAAGTAGGAGAGAGGAGTGTTCTCCCCAATCAGTAGTTTTCGTACCGAACTGCGAATGCCATCAGCTCCAACTACAATATCTGCTTTTACGCTTTTTAGTTCTCCGTCAACATGAAAGTTGAGAGTAACACCTTCATTATCAATTTGTTTAAAGTCAATTAATTGATGCCCCCATTGTACCTTATCATTTCCGCCGAGCTGCTCTAGCAAGGCTAAACGTAAAGATTGCCTTGCGATGTGAACATTTGTACGTTTAGAAGAGATATCTGTATCCGGCTGAAGCCACTTTCTGGTTCCCCATTCACCGATTACTTTTCCTTCTGGCGTATGTACCAAATGTCTTGTTGAAATTACCCCTTTTTCTAAAGATAAAATTCCCAATCCTTTGATTGCTTTACTGGCTTGTTGTAAAGTTAACCCATAGCCCTGTGATCGGGCATTGAAGTCTTTATCACGTTCATAAAGAGTAAAGGGAATTCCACGATGTAGACAGGCGACAGCTAGAGCCATTCCGCCTATACCACCTCCAATAATAGCAACATGTGGATAGTTTTCATTAACTACTTGAGGACTAACAGTGCGAAGTAAACCGGTTCCGGAGCATTTCAGGCAGGAGTAAAGATTTACTTTAGGTTTGACCGGAGCAACACCTTCACCATTTGTTTTTTCAAATTTTTCCAACGCCATCTGGTACTGGACTCGTGTTTTTCTGCTTAGTCTTCGGTTTTTTTTGCCTTGGCCCTCACATTCTTCACACATTGTCCAGTCTGATACCTCGTTTTCCACTTTTATCTCTTCCACTTTTTTGACTTGATCATTACGTTATTTTCAGCAGTGCAAAGTTAAAATAAAACACAATGATATTTGTTAAGAGAAATAACGGATAAAATCGCCTTATTTACTTGAAAATTTTCCCAATAATTTTCCCAATATCGGCAAAATCATCAAGATTGCTAACCGCTCTTTTTTCGGTAACGGTTTTGTCAATTTTTGAAAAAGGATAAATAAGAATATAATTATTGTTGCTAAGATTTTTATTTAAGATTTCAGGAACATTTTGCATTGGTGAAATATAAGAATCCATGCCTCTGTCTGCCATTAGTATAATCAAACCCTCATCTTCTGCTAAATTTAATGCCGCTTCCTGTCCTTCCTGCCATGTTGTAACGGTATTAAAAACAGCTTCAATATTGGCTTTTTTAATGATACTCCTTAAAACATTGTTGGTTTTATCATTAGCATAAAAACTCATTTTGGCTCCAGAATTTTTGCCAATATTCCAAACTCTCAAAAGGGAGTGGAAAAATCCGGGCTCACGTTCTGCATTTGCAGGAATCAAAACAGCATATTTTTTTATGGTGGCCACGGGCTGAATGGCGTGATAGATGATAACATTGATTTGTTTATTGCGTAAATAACCGTTGTAAAGATTATAAATAAAGGAAGATGAAAAGCCTTTATCTTCTAATCCAATAATCAAATCGGTAATATTTTGTTCTTTGACAACATTGTTTATACCCGAAACCACATCATTATCATATCGCGTAATCGGGTTGAGTTTAACATCTGCTCCGGCGGCCATATGTACTGCATCGCCCAATAATTTTTCTGCATTTTTTGAAGAAGATTCACTTTTGTCTTCATTAATGATATTGAGGGCAAAAAGTCCGTCTTTGTTCGTTTGTGTTTTTATAAGAAGTCCAAGATTTACTAATTTCTCCACGGTGTTTTCATGGTTTATTGCCATCAGGATATTTTCATTTTCATGACTTGTACCTGCTACAGTTTCTTCTTTATCAGAATCTGCTATTCTTTGCGCACTCGCCATTGAAACGAATGAAGAAATCGTACATGAAACCAGGATGAGTAAAATACTTCCGTTAAGTACATGTTCATTTAAAAGACGAATAGGTTCTCCAACTTCATTTTCAGATAAAATTATGTTATATCCGACCATTACTGAAGCTAATGTAGCCGCCGCAGAGGCAGCACTCATTCCGAAGATAAGCGTACCCTCATCGTTGGTAAGGCGGAATGTTTTTTTCGTAAGAAAGGCAGCCACATATTTCCCTCCAATTGAGGCAATAAGCATAACTGTAGCTACACCCAAGGTTTCCCAACTCTGAATAAAAGCATTGAAATCAATAAGCATTCCGACGCTGATAAGGAAAAAGGGAATAAAAATAGCATTTCCAACAAATTCTACACGGTTCATGAGTGAAGAAGTGTGTGGTATAAGTCGGTTAAGTGCCAGACCAGCAAAAAAGGCTCCGATAATCGCCTCAATTCCGGCTAATTCTGCCAATAATGAAGCCAGATAAATCATTACAATTACGAAAATATACTGTGAAATTTTATCTTCTACATTTTTAAAAAACCAGCGCGCTATAATTGGAAATACCAATAAAACGATCAAAGCAAATAATATCATGGAAACTGATAATGTAACCCAGAAAGAAGTTCCTACTTCTCCCTGCGACATGCCCACTACAACTGCCAAAACTACAAGCGAAAGCACATCTGTAATCATTGTTCCGCCAACTGTTATGTTGACTGCCAGTTTTTTAGCAATTCCTAATTTGCTCACCATCGGATATACAATAAGAGTATGGGATGAAAAGAGGCTGGCAAAAAGTACAGAAGTTAAAAAGGAAAAATGCAATATATAGTAACCGCCAATGAGTCCAAGAACAAAAGGCACTGCAAAAGTATATAATGAAAAAGTGATGCTCTTCCATTTGTTTTTTTTGAAATCGCCCATATCAATCTCAAGTCCGGCCAAAAACATGATATACAAAAGTCCGGTTGTTCCCGTTACAACAATGCTGCTGTCCCGCGCAAGTACATTAAATCCGTTTGGGCCTATTACGGCACCGGCTATAATAAGGCCTAAAAGATGGGGGACTTTTATTTTATTCAATAAAAGCGGAATACACAAAATGATGATAAGTTCAATGAGGAATTTTAGTAAGGGATCTTCAATGGGAAGGCTGACGTGCTGTATACTTAATAACATATTATTTCTTTTGAGGTAGGGTAAGTTCTACTGAAAACCTTGCGGTACAACTGTTTTGTCCTATTATGGTCTGTGTGCCTTTGATAACATTATCTTTAATATCGTCAAGAACTACATTGATTTTTGTTTTATTTTTTGAAATACTGTCACTGCTGAATTCAAGAAGTATTTTATTTTCAATATATTTTGCTGTGAATACCCGGGTCAGTTTTTTGTTGTTTAAAACATTAGTGTAAATTCCTGTAGAATCAGATACAAATTGCCAGGATTCATTACGTTGATCTCCAATTACATAATTACTGCAATTAGATTCCCTGCAAAGCATTTTGCTGTTCCAGATACCCTGAATATTTTTTGGCCACTCTTTTAGGGATTCAGCAGTATCATTTACAGAATCTTTTAAGGAAGTAATACTATCGCGGAATAAAAGCAGTGACTGGTAATCTGCTTCTTTTTCAGCTAATTGTTCTTCCCTTAAAATCAAGGCTTTTTCTCTGTTTTGCAGTTCGAGTTCTTTTTTGTTTTCACAGGAAATGAATAGGCAGGTAAGAAATAATAGTAGAAGATTCTTTTTCATGAAACAGGTTTTATGATTTATATTTTAAGTAAAAAATAAGCTACAGATAGCGTAAAATATAATTAGATACTACAAGATACTAAATTAATCAGAGACAGACCAGCTTTATGGAATTAAGATTTGGCAATCTTTCATTATTTGCTCAATATAATTCAGAATTTATTTCCTTAATCCGGTTCAAAAATTTAGAGATAATGGGGTTAATTATTATCCTTTTTTAGAATAAAATAATGCCGTTTATTAAACAGCATTAAGTTGACACAAACGATAAAAAAACACTAAAAATCCTATGTTTTTTGCAATTAAAAAAAACATTGTTTTTTATCTAAAATAACAATGAATTTAATGCCTTAAAATAGTGTTTTTTTGTTCTAAAAAGTTTAGATTTGCACCTCTTGAAATGAGAATGAAATCCTTAGATAAGCCGCTGTAAATGAGGGTTTGTAATTGGGTTTTTCTTAAATTTTTATTATGATAGATTTACATGAAATTTTAGAAATAAAGCCCAATGATTTTGACTCGGTAAAAGACATCATTTTTGAGTCAAAATTAATAGATGAAAAGCTTCTAAGTTTGGAAAATGCGGTCTTGTTTATAAAGCACAAACTGGACAGAAATAAGGCGAAGATTTTTATCAAAAAAGAAGATGATATTCCGGTTGCTTTTATTGTGCTTTTTTATAAAGTCAGTCCATTATCCAAAATAAAATACAACTGGCATATTTCTTATTTATACGTGAAGCCAGCTTTTAGAAGAAAATATATCGGAAAGGAAATCATACTAAAATGCATCGATTATGCGAAAAGAACAAAAGTGGAACATATTTCCCTGAATACCGATACCGAAAACTATCCGGCGCATCAGCTTTATGAAAGTTTTGGTTTCGTCAGGACGAATTTTATTTCCAACTATTATTATTACGAAATGAAATTATGTTATGATTAATATTTCATTTAAAATATAAAAACCAACACATAGATTAATACGTAAATTAATTTTAATTCAGATTTAAAAATTCATGATTACAACATTACTTAAAAATTATTTAAAAAATTTCAGTCAGTTTTCTGTAGAAGTTAAAGTTTTGGCTGTTACTACATTTATCAACAGATTAGGGGCAATGGTAGTACCGTTTCTTTCTAAATATATGCTGGAAGAACTGCATTTTAGTTATAGCCAGATCGGATGGGTAATGGTATGTTTTGGTGTTGGTTCCTTTCTCGGAACCTGGATCAGTGGGAAATTGTCTGATAAAATTGGATTTTATAAAGTTATGGTTTTTAGTTTGTTTACCAGCGGACTACTATTTATTTTGCTCCAGTTTCTAACTACTTTTTACAGTTTTTGTCTCGGAGTTTTACTATTGACAACAGTTTCAGATATGTACCGTCCGGCGATGTTGGTTTCGCTGGATACTTATGCCGGGAAAAAAGAAAGAACCAGAGCGTTATCATTAGTTCGTTCTTCGGTAAATTTAGGATTTATGTTTGGTCCGCTTATCGGCGGAATCATCATAACCCTTTTAGATTATACATTTTTATTTTACATTGATGGACTAACCTGTATTCTGAGTATTTTATTGTTTGCGTTTTTTGTAAAAGAAAAGAAACTTCCCTATAAATTAAAAACGTTCAAACATTTAAAAGAAGATAATTCGGTTTTTCAGGATAAGCCCTTTTTAGTTCACCTTTTAGTGACATTGATTACCGGTATTTTATTTTTTCAGATGTTTACCACGCTTTCTCTTTATTACAAAGAGGTTTTTAATTTTTCGAGTATCGAAAGCGGTTTGTTCCTGGCTCTTAACGGTGTGATAATTCTGCTTTTTGAACTGTCGATTGTGGCTTATGTAGAATCTAGGAATCTGGATAAACTTTCAATTGTTTCTTATGGTGTTCTGGCAATGGCTGTGAGTTACCTATTTTTATTAATAGAACATAGTGTTTTTGCACTTGTGGCAATGATGATTTTTATGACTGTCGGAATCATGCTTACTTTTCCTTTTGCAAATTCATTTGTAAAAAAGAGATCCCTTAAAAAACAGGAAGGCAAATTTATGGCCGTTTTTACGATGAGTTACAGTGTTGCACATATTCTAAGCACCAAAACAGGTATGACAATTATTGCTGATTACGGATACAGGGCCAATTGGTTATTTTTAGCCTGTCTGGGATTTGTAGGTTTTGTATTGGCTTATCGCCTGGTTTTTATTGTACAGAAAGAAAAAGAAACCATCAAAAAGAAAATTGTGGAGTCTCTTTTTACAGTTAGTGCCAAATAGTTGTTAAATAAAATATTATTGTAATTCGCTGGATGTAATAATTTTGGATACAATTTTACATTGCAATTGTTTCTACTGGCGAAAGGAACATCAAAAAAGAGTGAATAAATTTCATTAAAAAAGCTCGTTGAAAGTTAATTTTCAACGAGCTTTTTTGGTAGGATAATTTGTTTTGATTTTCAAAACATAGAATTAGAGCATTTTCTGAAATGTAATGTTCTTATAATTTTTCAGTAATCTCTTTTTTGTATTTATTTAAAAGAGCTTTAGTCATTCCTAAATTTGCTTTATTAGAATCAACAGCTAAATAAATGAAATATTCATTGTTTTCAGAAATGTCAATAATGTGAATCTGATCAGTAAGTGTAATCATGATATCATCAATATTTTGTTTTAAACCTAATGCACTAATGGCATTTAGTTTTGCTTTTACAACTTCAAGGTTGAAAGCTGAAGCCAATTCAGGATCAAATCCATCAACAACTGTGTCACTGAAATAGGAAATACCACTTTTAATTTCGGTTACAGCAACTGCAATATAACCAGGAATGTTTTTTTTAACTTCATCCCCAAATTGTTTTAAAAAATCTGACATTGTAAATTAGTTTTAAATTATTGTAATATATCTTCAATTGCGTCTAATGGTTCGTTAACAATTAAACAGAGATTAAATTTGTTTTAAATAGTTGTTTTTTCTAAAGGAATTAAAAATTATTTTTAATTTTTTTAGAACGGTCAACAACATAAGAAACCAGCCAGGCAATCTGTCCTTCTTTTGCAAAGTATATTTTTTTCGATTTTAGGTTTGGAATACTTTCCAGACAGGCGATTAAAATACTATTTCCGGCAATTAAGTGCTTCTGGCCATAAGTGCTGAGTACTTTTTCAGCATCTTTCCCGGTTTTTGCGAGGTTTTCGTACTTAGAAAAATTGTTTTTCAAAATGGCATCATAATTCATAATATCTTCCATTTTTAACGGTATAAAGTGATCCTCACTAGGATTGTTATAATACAAGGTCACAAATGCCCAAACAGCTCCCCCCGAGAGATAAATTTTCTTTTTTTGCAGCGACATTGGTTTTGTACTCAGCATCTCAGTTATTTTTTCTCTCAAAAGAGGGGCATAATTAAATGCTTTTTCATTGTACACCTGCATGTCCTCCATTTCCCTCGGAATTACAATTGTTTTATTAATTGCTTCTGTAAGGGTAATGGTTCCGAAATCTAATTTTAGAGGAAAAAATTCAAATTTATTATCATTCAGTACATCTACGTAGCCTCCTTTTGTATTACCGCCTCCAATATCAAGAATGATAGCATCATTATATTCCGTAGGCGGAATAGAACCTTTTAAAAGCATTTTACCTTCAGTATCGGCTGTAATAAAATCAAGTTCTTTATTTGTTAAAACTTTAATTTTGTCAATAAGGGACTGTGTATTCTGAGCTAATGCAACTCCTGAAGAAGCTACCACAAAAATATTTTCATCCACAACATTATATTTGTTTCTGATTTTTGCAAGATTTTCAACAACAACTTTCCCTGCATTATTTATATCTGCTTCTGCAAGATTTCCATCAATAGAAATACCTTTTGCTATACCAACATTTTCTGTCCAAAAAGCGATAATGTCGTAATCTCCCTTTTTGATATTGTTAACATCTATTACTGAGATCTTAATTCCTTTACTTCCAATTTCAATCCCTGCATATATATTCTTTTGTGCAAATGCTCCAAAAGAAAGAGTAAGTACCACAAACAGGAAGAAAAATGATTTCAACGAGTATTTATTTTGCATTTTATTCTTATTATTAATTCTTAATTTGTTTTTTATTTCAGTAGTTACGTAATATTTGAAATTAAGGTTTGATAATGAGTTGGTTATTTTAAATAGTAATTGTAGTTTGGATTTTACTTTCTTTATACTATATTGCCAGCTGTAATATTGATCATGCTGCTATTCTACAATATTGCAGTGGCATTTTAAATAAAGAACATGCAAAATTAGTCTTTATCTTCCTCGTTGTTTGTAGTTAATTTCTAAAGTGCCTGTAGAATTAATTCTACATGAAATGATGGTTTTTATAACAATTTAAAATACTGGTAAAGTCATTTTCAGAAGAAATCTTCTGGGTGCAAATTATTGCGAGTCAACATCTCACAATTTTAACAATGTGATTGTATTTTGAAGAAAACAGGAATTAGATTGCGATGAAAACGTAAATAGTTTTCTGATTTAATCTGTGAATGAGAGAAAAGTGAAATCAGAATTCAGGGAGAGATTCTATATATGTTGAAAGGAATGCTGTTTAAAAAGGTAAAAAGAGATTAGTTTTTATAAATATTTAAAATTTCAACCAATCTTACGATATTCGTAATTCCAAGTTTATCAAATATTCTTGTTTTAAAAGTGCTTACAGTAGACATCTGAATGTTTAATTTGTTTGAAATTTCAAGATTTCCTTCTCCGTTTCCCAGAAGTTCTGCTACTTCAATCTCTCTGTCTGATAATTTTTCAAGTGGATTGATAGGATTTTTGGATAAGGCATTCTGTAATATCGCTTCTTTCACCACATCACTAATATATTTTCCGTTTTGCAGAAGTAATTGTACTGCTTTTATGATTTCTTCGTCTTTACTGTATTTATTCAGGAAGCCATTTGCGCCCGCATGTATATAACGCAATGCATATCTGGACTCATCATAGGCAGAAAACATCATTATCAGTAAATCGGGATAATCCAACCTGATTTTTTCAACCATTTTGGTACTGTTTCCGCCAGGAAGATTGATGTCTAAAAAAATTAAATCCTGCTTTTCTTTCAATATAATAAGCAAAGTTTCAAAATTATCAGCATGCGAGATAGTTACTTTTTCAAAAGCTTTTTTTAACAGAACAGAAACACCATGTCTTACTACACTATGGTCATCAACTAATACTATCTTTAAATCCTGATTCATTTTTAATGGTGAACTATATTGCTTATTAAATTATTTTAGAAATTAAGAAGAAATAATCTGTAAAATTGCAAATATAGTACTGGATAATTGAATTATACAATTTGAATGTACATTTAACAATAGTATAAAGATATAGCCAGTAAAAAGATAAATTAGATTGGGATTGGCTGCTAAAACCATTTCAAAAATGTATTTGTTTTTATGTTTTTTTTTTGAAAATAACCTCATTAGCCTGAATTGTTTTAAATCTTCGTGCAATTTATTTTCAGCAGTAAATTTTCGAATAAAATTTCTGTTCTTTGCAATCTGGTAAATCTTATTTAAAAAATGAATAAGCAAAAATCAACTCCTGACTTTAAAGATAATATTATTGTATAAATCAGGTTAGAACCAGTAATCACATGAAATGGATAACAAAAAGTTTATAATAAGTTTAAAAAAAGGTAATGAAGCTTCTTTTAAGAAAGCTTATCTTGACTACTATGATAAACTGATAAACATTGCCAGACGATTTAATTTTACTGTCCTTACACCGCAGGATTTTGTTCAGGAAACTTTTCTGCGATTATATAATAAAAAGGAATTACTGAATGAAGAGGTGTTATTGGATAAACAATTGTTTACGATATGCAAAAACATCATTATAAATCATCTCAACAGAGAAAATAAAATTATCCAACTCGATCCCTTACAGTTCGAAATGGTGCAGGAGGAAGCAGAAACTGACTTTTTTGAAGAAAGAAAGGAAAAACTACAGAACTTTATAAATCTTCTTCCGGAACAGCAGCAAAAAATATTTACCTTACACAAAATGGAAAACCTTAGCTATAAGGAGATTGCAGCAATTACTGATCTTTCTGAAAAGACAATTGCCAATCATATTTATCTTGCCAGTAAATTTATTCGAAAAAAAGTCGAAGACCATTAGGAACTTTTATGTTCTCGTTTGTTATAGATATAAACAGAACACAAAATGCATATCGAAGCATATAAAACAAATGTAAGAACTAAGAAAGATGCAAGCTTAATTGTCGCTCTTTTACAGTTTATTATTTCTGATTGTATTATATATTTTGATTTCAAAAATCGTCAAAGAATTCTGCGAATCGAAACCAACAGGGATATTAAGGAAATGGTATATCGTGTTTTTAACAAGCAGGGATTTTATTGTCAAAAACTTTAATGCTCAGAAAATATGGACGAAAAGAAAATAGAAGAAGAATTAAAAAAAATCTGGGATGAAACACCCGTTTCAAATTCTGATAATGAAAAAGAGATTTCATGGGCAGAATTTCACTCTAAAGCCTTTACTCCAAAAAAGAAGAAATTTAAAATTTGGCGTTATGCAACTGCAGCAGCAGTTCTAGTTTTAATGAGTGTCGGAACGGGAATGTACTTAAGCAGAAATTCTTTGCAGAATGATGTTTTTCTTGCTTCAACAGTAATTGAAAATACAACTATAAAAGTAAAAACGATTTTACTGCCCGATAGTTCTAAGGTAGAATTAAGCCCAAATTCTAAAATTTCTTATGCTAATAATTTTGTAAAAAACAGAAAAATTGAAATGCAGGGTGAAGCTTATTTTAAAGTAAGAAAAGATAAAGAACATCCGTTTCAGGTGGTTTGTAATGAAACGACCACTACAGTATTAGGAACTTCCTTCACCGTAAAAGAATCGAATCAAAGAGAAGTAATTGTTGCCCTTTACGATGGAAGCGTTCAGTTGAGCGTGAAAAACAACAACAATAAATGGATACTGAAACCGGGTGAAAAATTCACCTATAAAAATAATATTGCTTCAGTAGCTAAATTTGATAGATTCATGGATTTCGAAAATCAAAAATTAAGCGTAGTCACTAATTACATCGAATCAAATTATGGCTATAAAGTGATTATTCCAAAAGAATATTACAACCAGCGCATGACATTCAGAATCAATAAAAAAGAAGATTTAAAAACGATTTTGGAATTAATATCAGAAATGTATAACCTAAACGTAGAAGTAAATGAAAAAATAAAACAGATTACTTTTCAATAGAAAAGAAAAGGATGCACTAGCCGCGAAACTACACATCCTCCTCATAGTAAAGGGTAGTATAGAACTATCCCATTTAATAATCTTCAAAAATACAAAATTTCATGAAGCATATAATTTCAGCATGCTTTTTTTTATTCAGTTTGTCTGTAGTCTCTCAAAATGTAACGGTAGCTGTTGATAAAACAGTAACCTTAAAAGAATTATTTAAACAAATTGAAAACCAAACCGACTTTAAATTTGCCTTTACAGATCAAATTGATACGAATCAAAAGTATTTTACCAAAAAAAACAGCTATACCAATATCAGGGTTGAACAACTTGTTTATGAGCTGAATAAGACTGGAACAATCGAGTTTTCAATTGTAGGCAATAATATTTTTGTCAAGCAGAAATCTTCAAAAACAAATAAAAAAAAAAGTAAGTTAACAGGTTATATTCTTGATAACCAAAATGAATCTGTTATTGGCGCTAATGTTTTTATTAAGGAAATTGAAACAGGCACAACGACCGATAAAAACGGAATGTTTTCTTTTGAGTTAGAGAAAGGAACTTATACCATTTTGATTAGTTACGTGGGATTTAAAAATCAGGAAAAACAAATAACAGTTTCTGATAATGTAAGAATTGATTTTAGTCTGGATTCAGATAGTCAGCAATTAGAGCAGGTTATTGTAACCAGTTCCAAAGCAGTCGATGTAAAGAATACTCAAATGAGTGTCAATAAGCTTTCAATGGCTGAAATAAAAAGACTACCGACTGCTATGGGAGAACCGGATCCTTTAAAATCATTATTGACTTTGCCAGGTGTTACGAATGCAGGAGAAGCTTCTTCAGGTTTTAATGTTCGGGGAGGTGCTGCTGATCAAAATTTGATTCTTTTAGATGGTGCTCCTGTTTACGGTGATTCTCATTTGTTTGGTTTCTTTTCTATTTTCAATGCCGATGTTGTAAGCGGATTAGACTTATACAAAGGGGGGATTCCGTCTAAATTTGGAGGACGCGTTTCCTCCGTTCTTGATGTAAGTCAGCAAACGGGAGATCTTACGGATTATAAAGTTAGTGGAGGTATTGGTCTTATTTCAAGCCGCCTTATGGTACAAGGCCCTATAAAAAAAGATGTGGGTTCGTTTATTATTGCAGGACGCGCTTCGTATGTGCATTTATTATTACAAGCCACTGATATTAAGAGTTCTGTTATGTTTTATGATCTTAATGCTAAGTTCAATTATCGTTTGGGAGCCAAAAATACAATAGCTTTTTCCGGTTATATGGGGAATGATTTATTTGATATTAACAATTTTTTCGCCAGTACATACGGTAATGCTATGGGAACTTTTAGCTGGAAACATAAATTTTCGGATAATTTAAACACGAATCTTTCTGTTTTTTACAGTGACTATAAATTTAATCTGCAAATACCATTTCAAAAATTTGAATGGGACAGTAAGATTACCAATTATGGGCTTAAATACAACTGGAATCAAACGATATCAGATAATTTTAAACTGAACTATGGGATTGACGGTTTGTATTATGATTTTAATCCAGGAACTATACAGCCTTATGGTACTGGTTCACAGTTTAATTACAATCAATTAGATAAAAAATATGCTTTAGAAACTTCTGCCTATCTTGATGTAGAACAGCAGGTTACAGAAAAGCTGAATCTTCGCTACGGTCTTCGTTACAGTATGTTTAATCGCTTAGGTAACGAGAATATCAGTACGTACCAAAATGGACAAGCGGTAGTATATAATCCGTTGTATCATATTTATGAAGAAGGAACTCCAACCGGAAGTAAATATTATGGAAAAGGGAAAACCATCAGCAATTTTAATAATTTTGAACCACGATTGGCATTATCATATGCTTTTAATGATGAAACTTCAGTAAAAGCAAGTTATAATAAGATGGCGCAATATATTCATATGCTGTCGAATACCCGTGCTCCGTTGCCTATGACCATCTGGACACCAAGCGGACCTTTTACAAAACCACAATTACTGGATCAATATGCAGCTGGATATTTTAAAAATTTTATGGAAAGTGAATACTCTTTTGAAGGAGAATTATTTTATAAAAAGATTAAAAACCGTATTGATTATATTGACGGTGCAAGTCTCTTGGGAAATAATAATATTGAGCAGGATATCCTGAACGGAAAAGCAAGATCATACGGTATGGAATTGTTATTTAGAAAAAATACCGGTCGTTTTACAGGATGGGTTTCTTATACTTTATCCAAAGCTGAACAAAAAACGCCTGGCAGAACAGCTGAAGAACCTGGAATTGCCAATGGCGATTGGTATTTGTCAGGCTATGATAAGTTGCATAATCTGAATGTTACCGCAAATTACGAATTCAATCCTAAATGGTCTTTTAATGCTAATTTCTCCTTACAATCAGGTCAGCCTATAACATATCCAAACGGTTATTATGAATTTGGTGGAAGGAATATACCTAATTATACGTTGAGAAATGCAGACAGACTTCCTGCATATCATCATTTGGATATTGGTGCGACTTATACCCCTAAACCTGATAAAAAGAAAGGGTGGCAAAGCTATTGGGTATTTAGTATTTATAACCTTTATAACAGACAAAATGCCGCATCGATGATGTTTTCACAAAATGAGGACACGAGGGCGAATGAGTCAAGCCGACTTTCTATTTACGGATTAGTACCAGGTGTTTCTTATAATTTTAAATTTTAATAGCATGATAAGATTAAAAAAATACAATTTTAAAAGTAAAACAATTACTTTATTTAGCCTTCTTTTTGTTTTGCTTTTTTTATCCTGTTCTGAAATTGTTGAACTTGATTTAGAAGCAGGAGATTCTAAAATAGTGATTGATGCTGAGATACTTTGGGAAAAAGGAACAAGCGGTAATCAGCAATCAATAAAAATAACCAGAATGGCTCCTTATTACAATGCTGAAGTACCAAAGGTATCAGGAGCACAGGTAAGGGTTGAGAATAGTAATGGAGCTATTTTTACATTTAATGAAACCGAACCTGGTTTATATGTCTGTACTGATTTTGTTCCCGAAATTAATATGGATTACACATTGTTTGTACAAATAGATGGACAAAGTTTAACAGCTAAAGAAAAATTAGTATCTGTGGTGCCTATTGACAAAATAGAGCAGGAGTTAATCAATGATATAACAGGTCCTGATTTTATTGTAGTATCATTTTATTATAAAGATCCGGTTGATGAGGTGAATTATTATCTGACTGATTATAAAAGTGATTTGTTTTTTTCTCCCGAATATGCATCATCAAGTGATGAATTTGTTAATGGAAATGAAATAAATGAAAAATTCGGAGATACTGATTTAAAGACAGGAGAAATTGTGGAAGTAACACATCGTGGTATTTCTAAAAACTTTTATAATTATATGAATTTAGTTTTAGAGGCTGCAAGTTCAAACCCTTTTGGTGCAGTACCTGCCAATATCAGAGGAAATATAATAAATACAACAGATTCTGATAATTTTGCACTGGGTTATTTCAGGATTTGTGAAGCAAACCATATTTTATATACAGTAAAATAAAACTAATTAGAGGTTGATTTTTACATCTGGCATATATACTATTATGTCAGATGTATTTATTGCTTAATTAATAATAAACATAAGTTATTTTTTGCGCTACCTTTCATGTTTATAGAGTTAACATGTTTAACTAAAATAGTTGACTTTTGCACAAGTTAAAATCATCAATTAATCCTTATAAATGCATTTCAAATTCCTGTTGTTTTTTTTGGTTTTATTTTCAATCAAAGCAAATTCCCAAATTCTGGAGGAAAAGAAAAATTTCCGGGCTGCAGATTCACTATTAAAAGAATCTAGTTTTTCTGTTCACCGGGACAACTATTTTTTGACAGGAGTACCGGTAGATACCGATATTACGCGTAACTCTGCAGATATAAAATATCAGGTAAGTTTTAAACTCCGATTGAAATCAACGCCTCTGTGGGGTGGTTTTTTTCCTTATTTAATGTACACCCAAAAGGCTTTTTGGGATATTTATGCCAGCTCAAAGCCATTTGCCGAAATCAATTTTAATCCGGGAGCAGCTATTGTCCGCCCATTTTATTTGAAAGGAGGAAGGCTGACCTATGCCGCCATTTCTTTTGAGCACGAATCAAATGGGAGGGATTCTATTTATTCCAGAACATGGAACATGCTTGCCTTCTCATTAAAGTCACAGGTTTCTCCACGATGGACTGTCGGAATCAGGGGATGGTTTCCAATTGTTGATAAAGAAGACAATCCCGGACTTACTAAATATGTAGGTTATGGTGAAGCGAGCGCAACGTATCAGATACAACCCGGACGATGGAGTGCAGACGTTCTTTTTAGAAAAGGGAGCGGTCTTATCAATTATGGTTCCTTACAGACACAGGTAAATTGGAGGCCCTATAGAAATGAAAATTACTACCTGACACTTCAGTGGTTTGTAGGATATACGGAAAGTTTGATTGATTATCAGGAACATAGCAGCATGGTGCGTTTAGGGTTTGTAATTAAACCTGAAAATATGGGAATTTTTTAGATTATCACAATACTCCGGTACTTCAGTTTATATTTTTAAACATCTAATTTTTTGAAAATGCAATTCTTATCAGCATAAGTCAGCATTTTAGTAAATTACATATAAACTTATTTTTTTAAACCTTGAACTGAATCAATCATATTATTGATTTTCGTCAGAATTTGTTTTTCATATTGGTCCTGTTTTTCATCACTTTTTTTTCCTGAACCGAAATTTTCGCTCAAAGTATAACTCTTTATAAATTGACTTTTTTTGGCACCCAGACTATAATGCCAGCTCCCCATTTCTGAACTAACAAAAATAATTGCTTCTTCGAGTTTCATGATTTTTTTCTTTGCAGAAAGAGGACTCATCCGGTAAACGGAATTATCTCTTACATCAAATGTATATCTGATTTTTGCCCTGAACATGATGTCATATAAACTATGAGCAACACTAAACGCCAATAAAATATAAAGGGCATAAAATAAAGCTTCGTCCAGCATTTCCCTGAACAAAGGCAATACAATAGCTGCCGCAAAAATACCCGCTAACATCCGTTGCGATACGTTTTGTAATGGTTTTGTTGGTTGAAAAGAAAACAAATTTAAGCTTTCTTCAATATTATATTTTTCCCGAATGTTCATGGCTGTTCAGTATTTCATCAATTTCGTTTGCCAGATTCTGCATTGCTCTGGTTGTAAAACCCTGTGCAATCAAAATGCTTTTCTCTTTTCCGACTTTTAAATAATTGACATTTAAGGAAGTGTTTATTGTAATGAAAAGTTGCTTCATTCTTACCAGTTCAAAATTTTGGAAATCATTTAGCGGAATTGTAACCGGTTTACCAATTAGCCCCACTTTCACGATAAATTCTCTTGTGTCTAAATCAAGAATGACCTGTTTGGACCAAATGGAAATAATACAGCATATAGACAAAACACCAAATATCCAGAACATAGGCATATTATTGATCCAGATTCCGCCCACGGCAAAGGCAGCAAGTCCTAAACTTATTAATAAAACAAATCCCAACTCTCTTTTCATGACATATTTATTGCCTTCTCTCGTAAAATATTTAAGCTGTTCCATTTTGATTATTCTAAAGTTACACCGTCAATAATTAATGTTTTGCAATTCAATGATAAATAGGAACTCGAATAATCACCATTTAACTGATCACTCAGCGCATCTAAAGTCGCGCCTTTAAACTCAAATTTTCTCGATGGAGTTTGTCCATAGGTATCAATGATCGTCAGTTCTCCGTCGATTCCGTTTTTATTCTTAACAAAAGCACCCAACAAAGCAATATTTTGCTTTTCAAAATCAATGGATAGATAATGACTTCTCGGATCGGTTTTTTCTAATGGATCTTTTGGAGCTACAACTGAAGGTCTTGTAAAAGAAGCCGTGGCAGAACGGACAGTTGCTGTAATGGTTTTGTTTCCATCTTTTACGGTGATTTCTATTTTTGTACGTTTTTCTTCTACCTGTCCGTAACTGATTTGGCTCAGAAAACAAAAAAGAAAGAATACTATTGAAAGGAATTTCTTATTCATGATGCAATTGGTTTTAAAATAATTTAACAGAACAAGATTACTCGATACGCAAATCAATAACAATTGGGAATTGGTAAATGGAGCGGTTAGGTTTTTATTCGGTTAGTTCAAAAATATATCAGGAAAAACGGAGTGTTTCAGGTCTTTCCAAAATTTAATTGTTGATTTTTTTATCATTTTAAAACCCTGATAAAATGTTTGGTAAGTCTGATCACAATTTGTACTTTGGCAATAATTACGATTATTTATGGTCCAAATTTTTACATCTTATTTTCAAAAAAAGAGACAAATTCAGTGTGTTTTTTATGTGTTATTTTCTTTTTTATTGACAGCCGAAATTCAGGCACAAAGCATTTCTTCTATAGAAAAAACGGCAAGTCAGGGTTATGCGAAACGTTTTTCGGACACTGTTGGTTCTCTTAAAATTCAGCATCAGGCTCTTGGTCTGGCTATTAAAAATAGAAATAAAGAAGATGAAGTAATTTGTTATTCGTATTTAGCATTAACACAAAGACGCCTGCTGCATCTACAAGAATTTATCCATTATGCGGATACGGCCTATTATCTTTCGCAGAAAATAAAAGATGTAAAGGCAAAAGCACACGCAGCTTCTGCAATGGGCTCTTTGAAATCGTATATAGACGATAAATCTCAGGCGATTAATTATTCTTTGGAAGCCTATAAATTATTTTCAAAAATTGAAGCACACGATCAATGTGCCAAAATAGCTTCGGATATCTCCTATCTTTTTTCTCCGGCATCACCTCCAAAAGTCGAAAAATATGCGAAAGAAGCCATGGTCCATGCTGCAAAATCCGGTGATCCGGAAAGCCAGTTGTATGCAAGATTAGCTTTTGGAAGTTTTTTGACCGATCAGCTGGAAACCGGTGGAATAAAAGAGTGGAAAACTGCCATGGATTTTTTTAAGGAAACCGTTTCTTTGGCAGAAAAAAATGCTGATAAAATTGTCAGCAAGAGTAATATCGGAATTGCTTATATCAATCTTGCCGATCTTTACACCAAAGGCCCGCAGCCGATTGACGAAAAAGCTTTTCTGGAGAACCTCGAAAAAGCAACTGCAATTGCCAAAAAGTACAACGTAAAAATTATATACAGAAGTGCGATTGGGCTTAAAGGATATTACTTTACCCAAAAAGGGGATTATATGAAAGCAGAACTTCTTTTTAGGGACGGAATCAATTACCAAAAAAGCCTTCCGTATACTGATAATTATCTGCTGGCCACTTTTTACAGCTGTTTAAAAGACGTGTCGGTAAAACGAAAAGATTTTCAGGCTTACTATGGTTATGATACGCTTTATGCAAAATACAATCAGTTAAAATACAATGAGTCAACGCAATCCAAACTGCAAAATGCCGAAGCCAGATATGAATCTTCCAAAAAAGCAGAACGTATAAAACAGCTTGAACTCGAAAACGAATTACAGCAGAAAAATAAGTTGTTGGGCTACGGCATTGCCGGAGTTTTACTGATTGGATTAATATTTATGTATCGATCCTATTACTACCGCCAGCGCTATTATCAGAACAGAGAAGATTTTTTAAAGCAGGAACAGGCCAACAGTGAACTGAAAGTACAGCTGATGGAAAAAGAAACTATCGAAAATCTTTCGGCAAGATTATCATTAGAAAGGCGATTGCTGCGTTCACAAATGGATCCACATTTTATTTTTAATGCTTTAGGCAATATTCAAAGTATGATTTTGCAAAAAGATACCATTCCGGCGGTTTCTTATCTGAATAAATTTGCAAAGCTGACCAGGCAGGTTTTAGAACAGTCCCGAAAGGAAACCATTTCTCTGGAAGAAGAAATAAATACCCTGAAAAATTATATTGAACTCCAGCAGCTGCGCTTAAATAATGGTTTTGATTATGTAATTGAATGTGATGATACCGTTGAAACCGATATTTTGATTCCACCCTTATTGATTCAGCCTTTTGTAGAAAATGCCGTCGAACATGGCTTAAAGCCACAGGAAAATAATGTACGCGGACGAATTGAAATTTATTTTAAAGAAGACGAAACAGAGCATAATTTAATCTGCACGATTAAGGATAACGGAATTGGACTGGCGGCTTCCATAAAATTAAAAATCAACGAAACACATCAATCTTTATCCACAACCATTACCGATGAGCGATTGGCAAAAATGCAAAAAGATAATCCAAACGCGGGTTTTAGCGTAAAAGAAAGAAATCCAGAAACAGACGCACAGGGCTGTATAGTAACTTTAAATATTCCGATATTATAATGATATACAAGACTTTAATTATAGAAGACGAACATCGATTAAGAGAAGCTTTGTCGATTATGCTGGAAATGGTAGCAGCTGATACTATTCAAATCATTGGATATGCTGAAAGCGTTGAAGAAGCCACAAAAATGATTGACAGGCTCAAACCTGATCTCGTTTTTATGGATATTATGCTCAAAAACGGAACGGGTTTTGAAGTTCTTCAGCAAATTTCCTTTAATGCTTTTCATCTCATATTTACAACGGCTTACGAGCAGCACGCCATTAATGCATTTAAGTATAGCGCTGTCGATTACTTGCTTAAGCCAGTAGATCCGCAGGAACTAAAAACAGCAATTGAACGTATTGCGATATTGCAGGAAAGGGTTCTCGAAAAACAGCAGATTACCGAATTGCAGACCAACCTTTCTAAAACACCGGACCGAATCGTTTTGCCCACCCAGGAAGCGATGTATGTCGTGAAATTAGAACAGATTTTAAGATGTGAAACTTCCGGTTCTTACACTACTTTTTTCCTGACTGATGGACGAAAGATAATGGTTTCCAAACCACTCAAAAATTATGAGGATATTTTGGTTCCGCCGGTATTCTTTCGTGTGCATCAATCGCATCTGATCAATGTAAATTCCATTTTAAGCTATTCCCGCGAAGGAATGATTCACATGAACGACAAATCTGTTGTGCCTATTTCAAGAGCAAAAAAAGAGCAGTTTTTTAAATTGATGAAAGAAGAAATTTAATTAAGCAGCTGTTTTTCCGCATATCGGTTCAATTGCTGCAAATACCAACCAAAAGCTACCCATGACAAAGTGATTGTTTTGTCTTCCTGCCATTGTATCTATTTTTGAACCGAACTAATAATTAGAACAATGAACAATAAAACCTTATCAATCCTGAGCTATATCACCATTATTGGTTGGATCATAGCCTTCGTAAAAAGCAAAGACACAACCCCAAAAAGCGATCTTGTAACCTATCATCTTAAGCAGGGCTTCGGAATTTTTCTATTTTCTTTTGCAGTAAATATTATACTTACTGTAGTCGTGTTCACGGTTACATCGCTTTATTTTCTTAACTATATTGGTTATGCTATTTTTATTCTGTGGATTTTCGGAATAATAAACGCAGCCAACGAACAAAAGAAACCAATTCCGGTTATAGGAAAAATGTTTGAAGATAAATTTAGTTTCATCAACTAAAATATTTTTTTAAATTTTATATTGAATTTACTTGTAGAACCTAAGCAAATTCCAGTCACATTAAAGCCACTTATCCGAGTGGCTTTTTTGATGAAAATAGGTTTTAATTTATAGTCAGAATATAGGCAATTGTTAAAAAAGCTCTTGTCAGATTGATGATGTGTCGTTTGTAATAAATTGATTTTTCAATTATTTATCTACAATATCCAATTCATTGTTGTTGGCAATACCCCAGCTGATTCCAAGAAAGGAAACCAAGTTGTCTGTTTTTTCAAAATTTTTACCAAAACCACCCGTAATGGTAAATCTTTCGTTAATCTTATATTTTAAATTACCAACAGACCGATAATTATCTTTCTGGTTGGTCCTGTTGATGTATTCATAAGCAATGGCAAAGTCGTTAAATTGCAATTCAACTTTAGCTCCTAAATCCAGGTTTTTTTCTTTTTTATAAGATAGAGCAGTTGTGTCATAAATCATTTCATCAATCAAATATCTGGAGTATTGATAAATAGTAAGATAATTGTTATTGGATTTACTTAATTTTAAATTAGCGCTTAATGTCAGCCAGGCACCGTATCGGCCAAATCGTCCCGACTTAAATTCATTCTCATCAAAAAAATGATTGTAAGCCGTTGCAATATCCGCGGTAAAAACCGGCTTTGAAGCTTCAAGAGTATCCACTACTGCATATATTTCAGTAGTCAGTTTTTTGTATTCTTCTAACTTGGATAATTTATTGATTTGGTCTAAATTCCATTTATTGTATTCGGCAGTTCCGGATTCGTATGGGTTTTGATTAAGGGTTAACTGTTGGTCTGTTATTTCCTTAAACCTTTCCAATTTTAGAAGAAGATTAGCAATGGATTCCTGTCTATTTTTTCTATTGACTGTTACAAGATTAGTTCGGATTCCAACAGATACATTCTGAATAGTATCTTTTTTTACTGAAGCCAGTGAAAAGGATAGATTCTTATACGGTTTGGAATAACTTTTTTGATTTTCTTTGATAACATAATCGGTTAGGTTTCGTCCTTTGTTGGCAAAGACCCAATAGGGAGTAAATTCCAACGCATAATCAGTGGGAAAACCGCTGTTTCCGGAACTTATGCTATTGATCAGACTCAGGGTAAAAGCCTGTGTCGTAGAGGGGGTACTGATAATGGTTGGTGAATAATCTAATAGGGTAAAAGCAGGAGCATTTGGAAGCTCCAAATCAGTTATTTTAATAGCATTGGATTCCTGCGAAAAGATTTTAAAAGTGACTAAAAACAGGATTATTATTGATTTCGTTTTCATTTGATTTCAATTATTTTAGTTACCAGCAAAATGGTTTTGTCATCAGATATTATCACTTCCTCTTTCACACATTTGTAGATTTTGCTGACATGAAAACTTCCGGGTTTGTCATCATCTTCAAGTAAATGATAATGTATTTTCAATTTTTCTATAAATTCATCTGTGTCTTTTATTTTCTGCAAATCGAAATAAGTCGATATGATGATTCTGTATTTATCTTTAAATTCAATTGTTTGGCCAACTTCAAAAAAAGCAATATTACCGTCTCCAGGAGTAGAATCCTGAATGGTTGTCTTTTTCCACGTGCCGATTTCTTCTTTCTCAACCCATGTTCTGGATAAGTATTTGTAATCAAAATTAACTTCTAAAAATAATTTTGATTTTGTAGCTTCTTTGGTTTCGAAAGTTTCCATGATATTAAATAATAAAATTCCAGCTGATTTTTAGACAGAATAAAATTACACAAATACTTCTTATTCAGGACATAACAAACCGATATTTATTTTGTGTTTTATTTTCGGATTGATATTAAAAACAAAAAACCTGCAAATGTAAGTCTGCAGGTTAAAATTATTTATTCAAATCGATTGGAAAGATTATATTTAATTTATCCATCTGTCTACAATTATTTTAAAGGTTTCCTTGTACTGTTCACCAACAGTTATTTCGGTAGTATTTATAAATATGGAATTCTTGCTGATAGAATTTATTTTGTCCAGTGAAACAATATAAGAGCGGTTAATACGCATAAATCTTGAGGAAGGTAATTTTTCCTCCAACGCTTTTAGGGATATAAGTGAGAGTACGGTTTTTTGAGAATCGGTGAGATGAACTTTTACATAATCTTTTAGACTTTCAATATATAAAACATCTTTTAGAGAAATTCTAACCCATTGATATTCTACCTTTAAGAAGAAAAAGTCATCGTCTGTAGTTATAGGCTGGTATTGATTGGAAGATTCTTCTGTTATTTGGAGTATCTTATTGGCAGCACGCAGGAATTCCTCATAACTAAAAGGTTTTAAGAGATAATCTACCGCATTGACCCGATATCCTTCAATAGCATAATGATTGTAGGCAGTAGTAAAAACAATTTTAGGTACTGGTCCGGGCTGCTCATGTAAAAGTCTCGCCAGTTCCATTCCGGTAAGATTCGGCATGTTGATGTCCAAAAACACAAGATCAGGCTGTTTTTCCTTAATCAAAGTCATCGCTTCGACTGCGTTATCACAGCTGGCAGCTAACTCTAAGAAGGGAGTCTGGTTAATAAAGGTCTCCACGAGTTTTAACGCCAGGGGTTCATCATCGACTGCTATACATTTCAATATTGCCATTAATCTAAATTTATTTGCAGTTTTACGTTATACTTACCATTTTTGGCTATGCCGGATATCAGCATGTGTTTATGTGGATAAATTAAATGAAGCCTTCTTTTGGTATTCGTCAATCCGATACCGCCTTCATCTGTTGTTGAAGTTTTTTCAAAAAAAGTATTTTCTACTTCAAATATAAGATTGATTCCTTTTTGTCTGAGTTTAATATGTATTTCACTCTTATCAGTTGCATGAACTCCATGTTTAAAAGCATTTTCTACTAAAGGTAATAATAACATTGGTACAATAGGATAATCATTTAACTTTTCGGGTATATCGGTTGTTATGGTTAATTTGCTATTGGCACGAAGCTTCATCAAAGCTATAAAATCTTTCATGAATTCTACTTCCTTAAACAATGTAGTTCTTTCACCTTCTGTACTGTATAGTAAATAACGCATCATACGGCTCAAAGTATGGAGTGCACTCCGGGAATCTTCGATATTGCTGTAGGTAAGGGAATAAATACTATTAAGGGAATTGAAGAAAAAGTGCGGATTAATCTGTGCCTTAAGCATTGCCAGTTCCGCCATCGTTTTATCCTGTTCCAGTTTTTGTTTATGCTGTGCGGCTTTCTGCCAATATTGAAGCATCGACCAGCTTGTACTTATACCCAAAACCAATAAAGTGAGCATGAAAACATAATTGTCGAAAAAAGGATTTCTGTATTTTTTAAATCCAAGAACCACACTGACCTTGGTATGAAGATCCGTTTGGGATGTATATACATAAGCAATAACCTGCATTACAAAAATGGCCAAAAATGCCCAGGCCAGAAAAGGCGAAGTATGGTTGGTGATGATGGTTTTGGGAACAATAATTTTGGCATTAGCATAAAACAGGACAATCAATAAAAACAGGATAATGATCTGCCAAAGCCAAAAGACAGACGGCAGTACAACATTCCAGGTAATAGGAATATAAAACAGCATGATAAAGCCTAATAACAACCAGCTCAGAATGTGCAATCCGGTAAATAAATAAGGTCTGTAGAAATTAGTGGCCATTTTAAATTGTGTTTATACAGGCAATATTACATTTTATTAGATTACAAATTTAAACCAATCGCCCAAAATAGAATTACAGTCCTTAAAAACCATTTCAGAGCCGACGAGCTAAAAATTAAACACTTGTTTAATCTTAGGAAAATTCCATCGGTTCTAAGGGCATCTTTGTCGATTGTGCTTTGCTTTTCGTCTATTGGTAATTTTTCGTACTTTATATTTTATTTATTTTGTTATCGTAAAAATAGAGAATAACACATTTTATCCAATGAATAAGCAATCCTTTTTAAGCATTTTAGCAGCATCAGTTATCATCGTCTCATGTGGTAAAAAAGATGACAAAGCGGCTCAGGCTGCAGCTGCACAAGTTAAAGAATATAAAACGCTGACTTTACAGCCAGAATCAGCTACTTTAAATACAGATTATCCCGCGAGCATACAAGGACAGCAGAACATAGAAATTCGTCCGCGTGTTGAGGGTTACATCGAAAAAATATATGTAGATGAAGGTGCAGTTGTAAAAGCAGGACAGCCATTATTTAAAATTAATGCTCCGGAATATGAACAGGAAGTCCGTACGGCAACTGCCAGTATAAAAAGTGCCCAGGCAGCGGTTAGTTCTGCAAGACTTGCTGTAAATAAAGTTAAGCCGCTTGTTGAAAAAGAAATCATAAGTAAATACGAATTAGAATCGGCACAATACAATTATGAATCGGCTATGGCAACTTTAGCTCAGGCCAATGCTAGCTTAGTCAATGCCAGAACAAATTTAGGCTATACAACCGTAACGAGTCCGGTAAATGGTGTGGTGGGATCAATTCCATTCCGTCTTGGAAGTTTGGTAAGTTCCAACAATGCAGATCCTCTGACGACCGTTTCCAGTATTGGAAATGTGTATGCCTATTTTGCCATTAATGAAAAAGTACTTCTAAACTTTACAAAAGGATCCGGAACGCTGGCACAAAAAATTAAGCAATTACCCGAAGTATCTTTATTACTTTCTGATGGATCAACTTATACCGAAAAAGGGCGTATTGAAACCGTAAACGGATTAATCAATACAGAAACAGGTTCCGTGAGCATCAGAGCGCGTTTCCCTAATCCAAAAGGAATTATCAAAAGCGGAAGCAGTACAACAGTAAGAATTCCAAGTGAAGTCAAAGAAGGATTAATTGTTCCTCAAAGTGCAACATTTGAACTTCAGGACAAAATTTTTGCTGTTACCGTTGGAAAAGACGGCAAAACGAAAAATGTCAATATTACCATTCTGGAAAATAAAGCCGGCAATTATTACGTAGTGACAAGCGGTTTAAAAGCCGGAGACGAAATTGTATTGGAAGGAGTTGCATCATTAAAAGACGGAAGTCAGATCAAACCTCAAAATCAGAAAGCAGAAACGGTTTACGCAGATTTAAAATAAAAATTCATGTTTAAAATATTTATACAAAGGCCGGTACTTTCGACAGTAATCTCGGTTATTATCGTCATTTTAGGTGTTCTGGGACTTACAGCACTGCCTATTTCACAATATCCGGATATTGCTCCGCCAACGGTAAACGTATCAGCAAGTTATACTGGTGCCAACGCAGATGTGGTACTGAAAAGTATCGTAATTCCGCTGGAAGAACAGATTAATGGTGTAGAAAACATGACCTACATGACTTCTACAGCAACAAATGACGGAAATGCTTCTATCAAAATTTTCTTTAAAGTAGGAACAAATCCTGATTTAGCGGCGGTAAACGTGCAGAACAGGGTTTCAAGAGCCACTAGTTTATTGCCTGTAGAAGTAACTCAGGCAGGTGTAACTGTTACAAAAAGCCAGAGTAGTAATTTATTGATTTTCTCTTTATATAGTGACAATAAGGCTTATGATCAGACATTTCTTCAGAATTATGCTAAGATTAATCTTGTGCCGCAAATTCAGCGTGTTGTAGGGGTAGGTGATGTGACCGTTTTTGGTGCAAAGGATTACTCAATGAGAATCTGGCTGAAACCGGATATCATGCAGCAATACAAACTGATTCCGAGTGATATTTCGGCTGCATTGGCTGAACAAAATATCGAGGCAGCACCAGGTAAATTTGGTGAAAACGGAAATCAGGCATTTCAATATGTAATTAAATACAAAGGACGTTTGACAAGTGCTCCCGAATTTGAAGATATTGTCATCAAATCTGTTGGAAACGGTCAGATGCTTCGATTGAAAGATGTGGCTAAAGTGGAGTTAGGTTCTCTAAGCTATTCTTCAACAATTAAAACAAACGGAGTAGAATCTGCTGCGATGGCAATAAGCCAGACTCCGGGATCAAATGCACGTGACGTAATCAATAATTCTAAGAAACTGATTGAAGAAGCAGCAAAAAACTTCCCAAAAGGAGTAAAATATACGCTTCTTGTTGATGTGAATGAAAATCTGGACGCATCGATTGAGAAAGTAATCCATACTTTGATTGAAGCTTTTATATTGGTATTCATTGTAGTATTTATTTTTCTTCAGGATTTCAGATCAACATTAATTCCGGCAATTGCGGTTCCGGTTGCGATTGTGGGGACTTTTTTCTTCCTGAATTTGTTCGGTTTTACCATTAACTTATTAACGCTTTTTGCAATGGTACTTGCCATTGGTATTGTGGTCGATGATGCCATTGTCGTCGTCGAGGCAGTACACGCCAAGCTCGATAGCGGTTACAAATCCGCTAAGAAAGCTACTGTTGATGCTATGGATGAAATTTCCGGTGCGATTATTTCGATCACGCTTGTTATGGCGGCGGTATTTATTCCGGTAACATTTATTACAGGTTCTACAGGAGTTTTCTATAAACAATTTGGTATTACACTGGCGGTTGCGATTATTCTTTCAGCAGTAAATGCCTTGACTTTGAGTCCGGCTTTATGTGCTTTACTTTTAAAACCCCACGCAGACGATCATAAACACAAAAGTTTTATTCAGAGATTCTACACGTCATTTAACGTTGCATTTGATAATGTGACCAACAGATACAAACGTTCGGTAAGTTTTCTTTCTGTTAAAAAATGGATTGTTCTGGCTTCTATTTTGATTGCCAGTGCGGCCTTATTTTACATGATGAAAACCACGCCATCCGCTTTTGTACCGGCTGAAGATCAGGGAACCGTTTTTGCCAATATCAGTTTACCGCCATCGGCTTCTATGGAACGTTCTGATGTAATTGCCAAGAAAGTGGACAGTATTGCCAAGACCATTCCGGGAGTTAAAAATACACTTCGTATCGTAGGACAGAACTTTACGGCAGGAGCAGGAAGTGCCTATAGTATGGTTATTGTAAAACTGGAAACATGGGATAAACGTGACTTAAGTGTTGATGAGGTTATTGGTCAGCTTTTTGCTAAAACAAGCGGAATCCGAGAAGCTAATATTTTCTTTATTTCACCGCCGACCATTCAGGGATTTGGGCAAAGTGGGGGATTCGAGTTCCAGCTTCAGGATAAAGGAGGGCATTCGACAGCAGAATTTTTTAAAGTAAACACTGATTTTCTTGAAAAATTATCAAAACGCCCTGAAATACAATATGCCACAACACCTTTTAATCCAGGTTTTCCTCAATATATGATGGATATTAATCTGGCTAAAGCCAAAGATGCCGGTGTGACTGTAAATTCTATTTTGTCAACCATGCAGGGGTATTATGGTGGATTGTATGCATCGAATTTCAATAAATTTGGAAAACAATATCGTGTAATGATTCAGGCTTCTCCTGAATACAGAACGAATACAGAAGGATTGAATAAAATCTTTGTTAGAAACAGTGCCGGAAACATGGCTCCTATCACAGAATTTGTGAAAATGACAAGGGTTTTCGGACCGGAATCGATTTCAAGATTTAACTTATTTACTTCGATTTCTATTACAGGAGCGCCAAATCCGGGCTATAGTTCGGGAGATGCGATTAAGGCGATTCAGGAAGTGGCTGCAGAAAATCTGCCTGCGGGTTATGGTTATGAATTTTCAGGTTTAACTCGTGAGGAACTGGCTTCCGGGAGTGAAACTATTTTTATCTTCATTCTGTGTCTGGTATTTGTTTACTTCTTGCTAAGTGCACAGTACGAAAGTTATATTTTGCCTTTTGCGGTATTATTCTCCATTCCGTTTGGATTGGCAGGAGCGTATTTGTTCTCGATTATTTTTAAACTGAACAGTAATATTTACCTTCAGATTTCCCTGATCATGCTGATTGGATTGCTGGCGAAAAACGGAATTTTGATTGTTGAATTTGCCCTTGAAAGGCGACGAAAAGGGCTGCCAATAGTAGAAGCGGCAATCGCCGGAGCAGTAGCACGTTTACGACCAATTTTAATGACTTCTTTTGCCTTTATTCTAGGACTTGTGCCATTGATGTTTGCTTCTGGAGCAGGAGCTGTAGGAAACAAATCGATTGGTACGGGAGCTGTAGGAGGTATGTTGATCGGAACCATTTTGGGAGTATTTGTTATTCCGGTTTTGTTTATCATTTTCCAGACTCTACAGGAAAAAGTTAGCGGGCCTGCAAAAGACGGTTATGATGAAGATGATGACAACGACGAAGAAATCCAACTATTAGAAGCTCACAAAGAGTAAAATTTAATTAAAAAAGAGATGACGAATAGTTCAAATAAATATATTTTGATGGTAATTGCAGCTGTACTTTTAAGTGCATGCTCAATTACTAAAAAGTACGAACGCCCAGCAACACTTGCGACAGATAAATTGTATCGTGATCAGGCTTCAGCCGATTCAACTACGATTGCCGATATGCCATGGCAGAGTGTTTTTAAAGATGAAAAACTGAACGCATTGATTCAAAGAGGTTTAAATAACAACCTTAACTTGAAAAATGCAATTGAAAATATTATTCAGGCACAAGCCTCACTGCGTCAAAGCAAATTGGCTTATTATCCTACTTTAAACCTGGAAGGAAGTGTAAACAGAAATAAGCAGTCAAAAGCAGGTCTAAACTTTCCCCCCGGAATTGATATCAACACTTTAACCACCACTTACAGACTAGGTCTAAGCACGTCCTGGGAGGCAGATATCTGGGGGAAACTAAGCAGTTCCAAAAGAGCCGCTTTGGCGAGTTATTTAGCTACTGATGCTGCGAAACAAGCCGTTCAGACACAATTGATTGCTGACATTGCGAATAACTATTTTTTATTGTTAGCGTATGATAAACAATTAAAGATTACAGAGGAAACACTGGAAACCCGTGTAAAAGGTGTTGAAACAATTAAAGCTTTAAAAGAAGGAGCCATTGTTACTGGAGCAGCAGTGGTGCAAAGTGAAGCCAATCTGCATGCTGCAGAAGTTTTGATTCCGGACATAAAACGAAGTATCCGTGAAACGGAAAATGCTTTAAATATCTTATTGGGACAAGCTCCCGCACCAATCGAAAGAGGAGAATTGGAAACACAGACTGTTCCTGAAAATCTGGCTGTTGGATTACCTTCTCAATTATTGCAGAATCGTCCGGATGTCCGTGAGGCGGAATATAATTTCAGAGTGGCTTTTGAATCTACAAATCTGGCTAAAACTTATTTTTATCCAAGTTTGACATTGACAGCGAGCGGCGGATTCTCGAATTTGGAAATAAAAGACTTCTTTACGAATTCAATTTTTTATTCAATAATTGGAGGTTTGACTCAGCCTATATTTAATCAGGGACTTAATAAAATGAGATTGACAACAGCGCAGTCACAACAACTGCAAGCCTACAATAATTTTCAGCAAAGCCTTTTAGTGGCAGGTCAGGAAGTTTCGAATGCTTTGTACTCATACGAAATGGCAGTTGAGAAACAGGAGTCAAGAGAAAAACAAATTGCGGCTTTAGAAAAAGCAGTCGATTTTACTCAACAGCTTTTAGAGTATAGTTCAGCAACCAATTACACTGATGTACTGACATCTGAACAAAACCTTTTATCAGCACAATTAAGCGGTATCAATGATAATTTACAGAAATTACAAGCTGTAGTTAATTTGTATCGTGCTCTTGGAGGCGGTTGGAAATAAAAAAATAGATGAATATAAAAAGATGAGTTCAATACTCATCTTTTTTTTGTTATTTATCTTATAAAAACTGATATAAAAAAACCTGCAAATGTAAGTTTGCAGGTTTAATAATTTAATTATAATCGGATTTATTTAATCAGATCAAAACTTCTCTTTACGAAAGCAGTAAGTTCTTCTCCTTTTAATAAGTTCTGAGATAATTTCGCCAGATCCAAAGCTTGTTTCACCAAACTTTCCTGAGTTGATTTATCCTCGGTATTTAAGATATTAGCTGCCAGATCTGAATTGGTATTTACAACCAAATTGTACATTTCCGGCATATTGCCCATTCCAAACATTCCTCCACCTCCGGATTGGCTCATTTCTTTCATTCTGCGCATAAATTCCGGCTGCGTGATGATAAACGGAGCTGCCTGACTGTCCATAGCTTCCAGTTGAACGGAATATGCTTTCGGAATATAAGCTTCCAATGATGTTTTTAAACTTTCTTTTTCCTCATCAGATAATTTAGAAATCGTGTTTTCGTCTTTTTTGATCAAATTATCAACATGATCAGAGTCAACACGAACAAAAGTTACATCTTTATTATCACCTTCAATTTTCTGAATTAAATGTGAAATAATTGGAGAGTCCAAAAGCAATACTTCATATCCTTTTTCTTTTGCTGTCTGGATGTAAGAGTGCTGTGCTTCTTTATTTCCGGCATATAAAACAACTAATTTTCCGTCTTTATCAGTTTGGTTGTCTTTTAATTTTTCCTTTAATTCTTCTAAAGTAAAATAAGTATCATCAACTGTAGGATATAAAACAAATGCACCTGCTTTTTCGTAGAATTTATCTTCAGAAAGCATTCCGTATTCTAAAACGATTTTAATGTCGTTCCATTTTGCTTCAAAATCAGCACGGTTTTCATTGAATAATGCTTTTAGTTTATCAGCAACTTTACGAGTGATGTAGTTAGAGATTTTCTTAACAGCACCATCAGCCTGTAAACCGGAACGGGAAACGTTCAACGGAATGTCCGGAGAATCGATAACACCTTTTAACATCGTCAAAAATTCAGGTACAATTCCTTCTACGTTATCCGTAACGTAAACCTGGTTTTGATACAATTGAATTTTATCTTTTTGGATTTGCATATCAGATCCCAATTTTGGGAAATACAAGATTCCAGTAAGGTTGAAAGGATAATCTACATTTAAGTGAATGTTGAATAACGGGTCTTCGAACTGCATTGGATACAATTCTCTGTAGAAATTTTTGTAGTCTGCATCAGATAATTCAGTTGGCTGTTTTGTCCAGGCCGGGTTTGGATTATTGATGATATTGTCTGTTTCAACAGTTTCGTTTACATAATCCTCAGGAGCGTCTTCCGGTTTTGGAAGTGTTTCTGTTTTGGTTCCGAATTTAATCGGAATAGGCATAAACTTGTTGTATTTGTTCAACAAACCGCTGATTTTTGAATCTTCTAAAAATTCCAAAGAATCTTCGGCAACATGTAGAATGATTTCTGTACCACGTGAAGTTTTGTCAGCCGGTTCTAAAGTAAATTCAGGACTTCCGTCACATGTCCAGTGAGCAGCTGGCTCGTCTTTATATGATTTAGTAATGATTTCAACTTTTTCTGCAACCATAAAAGCAGAATAAAAACCAAGACCAAAATGCCCGATAATTCCGGAATCCTTAGCAGAATCTTTGTATTTGTCAAGGAATTCCTCAGCTCCTGAAAAAGCAACCTGATTGATGTATTTTTCTACTTCATCAGCTGTCATTCCTAATCCCTGGTCAATAATGTGGATTTTTTTGCCTTCTTTGTCAACTTTGATTTCGATAACCGGATTTCCGTATTCTACTTTCGCTTCGCCAATACTAATAAGGTGTTTTAATTTTAAAGTAGCATCAGTACCGTTTGAAACCAACTCACGCAAGAAAATTTCGTGATCGCTGTATAGGAATTTTTTGATTAAAGGGAAGATGTTTTCTACCGAAACATTAATTTTACCTGTTGTCATATTTTTAAAAATTTAATTTAAAGTTATGTCTATCAGTTCTTCAAATAGAATACCATTTTTATTGAGATGACAAATTGTCTTAAATGTTAATTTTGAAAGAAAAAATGTCAATTATAAAACAAAAACTATGTATTTGAATTGTACCTTTGTAAGAGTATTAATTCTAATTTAATTGATAGAACAATGAAGAAAATTCTCTTTTTATGCATGATAGCCACAATGGTCTTTGCATGTAAGTCTGCATCGACAGCAACAACCGACACGACACTTTCAAAAAAACTTGATCGACCTACCCAGGTAGCTATTAAAGGAAACTGGGTACTGACAAATGTATCGTATGCTGGATCAGATTATATTAAAGTAAATTCTTTTGATATTGCAGATTCACAATGTTTCGTAGGCAGTACATGGAATTTTATTTCGAATAACAATAAAGGATCTGTGACCTTAAACTCTTCATCATGTCCAGCTTTTGCATCACCTATTGTGTGGAGCGTAAATAACCAGGGACTATTAGTACTTAAAATTGTTGAAGCAGGAACAAAATCAAAAAATGTAAGAGACGGATATTTGCTAAAAGTTGCAGGTTTAACTGAAACTTCATTTCAATTGATAGACAACATTAATGTTGGTGGACAAACTAAAGATGTTACCTACCAATTTCAAAGAGCTAATTAGTAGTAAAAAAAATATAAAAACACAAAAATGAAAAAGTTAAAAGTTTTAGGATTAAGCAGTTTGCTTGTATTAGTTAGTCTTTTTGCAAGTTGCGATTCAGTAAAAAATGCAAATAATACCCAGAAAGGTGCTGGAATTGGTGCTGTTGCCGGTGGTGTTATTGGTGGTATTTTAGGAAATAATTTAGGTAAGGGCGGAAACACTGCTTTAGGTGCTGCAATTGGTGCTGCAGTAGGTGGTGGAACAGGTGCCCTTATCGGAAATAAAATGGACAAACAGGCTCGTGAAATCGATCAGGCTTTACCAGGTGCTGAAGTAGAAAGAGTTGGAGAAGGGATTAAATTGACTTTGAATGAAAATGCGGTTCGTTTTGATACTAACAAATCAACTTTAACTTCTCAGGCTAAAGCAAACTTAGATAAAATTGTTCCTGTATTTAACGAATATGCTGATACTGATATCAATATCTACGGTTATACAGACAGCACAGGAAAAGCAGAATATAATTTAAATCTTTCTGAGCAAAGAGCTGCTGCTGTAAAAAACTATTTAGTTTCTAAAGGCTTAAAATCTTCAAGATTTAAAACTACAGGATTAGGAATTGCTGATCCAATTGCTTCAAATGATACTGCTGAAGGAAGAACTCAAAATCGTCGTGTTGAATTTGCAATTACTGCAAATGACAAAATGGTAAATGATGCTAAAGCTGAAGCTGCAAAATAATAGAAATACATAAAAATTAAGAAAGCTGCTTCGTAATGAAGCAGCTTTTTTTTTGACTTTAGCAATTAAACATTGTAAATTTGAACTTTCAAAAATGACTTATGCTTGACATTCAAAATATCTCTTTTTCCTATACGGAGACTCCTGTTATTAAAAATTTAAGTTTCACAATAGGCAACGGACAAAACGTGGCTATTATTGGCGAAAGCGGGTGCGGAAAAAGCACTTTGCTTAAGCTGCTTTACGGTTTGTATGACTTAAATGAAGGGAAGATTTTTTATGATGAAACTCCGGTTTTAGGGCCTAAATACAATCTGATTCCGGGAATGCCGTATATGAAATACCTGGCTCAGGATTTTGATCTTTCGCCTTATGAAACCGTTGCCGAAAATGTAGGCAAATTTCTTTCAAATGGTTTTGCCAACATGAAAAAATTGCGTGTTCAGGAATTGCTGGAAATGGTCGAAATGGAAAATTTTGCCAATGTAAAAACTAAATTTTTAAGTGGGGGACAGCAGCAGCGTATTGCTTTGGTCCGCGTTTTAGCACTTGAACCAAAAGTTATTTTGCTTGATGAACCTTTTAGCCAGATTGATGCTTTTCGTAAAAATGCCTTACGTCGAAACTTATTCCGTTATCTGAAACAGAAACAGATTACCTGTATTCTTGCTACTCATGACAGTACTGACGCATTATCGTTTGCAGATGAAGCTATCGTGATGCGAAATGGCGAAATTATCATAAAAGACAATCCTGCTGTAATTTATAATAATCCGCCTTCCAAATATGTTGCATCACTTTTTGGTGAAGTAAATGAAATTCCCACTTATTTATTAAAACTGACTGATGACCAAAACGAAAAATCATTAGTATATCCCCATCAGTTGATTATGGTGGAACATTCTGATTTAGAAGTCAAAATCAGGAGAACCTACTTCAGAGGAAATCATTATCTGGTAGAATCTGTTTACAAAAGACAATTGATATTTTTTGAAAGTGAATTCGATTTGCCTTTGGAAATTTCAGTTTTCATTGGGCTTAATTCTTAATGAAATAAAACATCGTGAATTTCTTCTGTTTTGTCAAAAACGCTTTTGGCAAAAGGACAAAGCGGAATAATTTTTAAGCCATTGTTTCTGGCGTAGTCTACAGCGTACATAACAAGTTTTTTGCCTACGCCTTTACCGTTAAATTCTTCGCTAACTTCTGTGTGGTCTATAATGAACTTCGCATCTCCTGCCCACGTATAGGTCATTTTTCCGGCTTGTTTTCCGTCTTCTATAGCTTCAAAATAGCCTCTTTTGATATCATTTATTTGATGAATTTCCATGATTATTTAAATTAAAGTTGTTTTTATATTAATGGTATGGGTCAATATTTTATGAATAGGACAGCTATTAGCAATGGTTTCTAATCTCTGTCTTTGTTCATCATCAATTTCACCAGTAATTTCTATTTTTCGGGTAAATGAAGAAACATTTTGTTCCGTATCTCTTTCAAAATCAATCTTAATATCAATTTCAGAAACATTCCAGCCTTTTCGGTTGATGTACATTCTTAGCGTAATGATTGTACAGGAAGCCAATGATGAAGCCAAAAGTTCAGAAGGACTGAACCCTAAATTTTTACCTCCCATTTCCTGCGGTTCATCGGCAATTAAAATGTTTCCGGTGGCTGATGTTATTTCCGTTCGATACAAACGAGTATCAATTTTTGCTGAGAGAGTTTCCATAAATTATTTTATTTGAGGTGTTGGTAAAGGCACAAATTCAGTTTCGCCCGGAACTTTTGGGAATGTTTGTTCTGTCCAGTCTTTCTTGGCTTTTTCGATGAGGTTTTTATCTGAAGAGACAAAATTCCAAAAGATAAAATGCTCTTCAGGAAACGGTGTTCCTCCAAAAATATAAACAGTTGTATTCTCGGCTAATTCAAATTCGCATAAAGTACTGTCATTAGTAATCAGAATCTGTTTTGGATCGTAAACATGTTCCCCGCTTTTGATGCTTCCTTCCAAAATATACAATCCGCTTTCTCCAAATAAATCCTTTCCAATATTAATTTTTTGTGCCGAAGCACTTTTAATTTCAATAAAATATAACGGACTATAAACCGGCACAGGCGATTTTTTGCCAAAAGCCTCTCCCGCAATTAATTTATAAGAAACGCCATTTTCTTCCCAATCCGGAATCTCATCTGCTTCAACATGGGCAAAATTCGGATCCATTTGTTCCAGTTCTTTTGGGAGCGCCACCCAAATCTGTAATCCATGCAGCATTTTATCAGAAGATCTTAAATATTCCGGCGTTCTTTCAGAATGTACAATTCCTTTTCCTGCGGTCATCCAGTTGACGGCGCCTGGTTTTATTTCCAGTTCGGTTCCTAAACTGTCGCGGTGCATGATGCTTCCTTCAAACAAAAAAGTCAAAGTCGATAATCCGATATGCGGATGCGGAGGCACATCCATATTTTGATATTGATTTAAATGTGCCGGTCCCATATGATCGATAAATACAAAGGGTCCAACGGCTCTTTTTTCCCGGAAAGGCAATAATCTCCCCACCATAAAATTGCCGATGTTGGCAGCACGTTCTTCGATGATTAAGCTGATATTTGACATGGTTGATTTATATTTTGATTAAGACAAAATTACAGTTGTAATGCGAATCTGTAACTTAATTTAGATTAAGAAAGATGTTTGGCTATTAACTATAAAAATAAGAAATACAATTTGTTTATTTCTAATTTGTCAACTCAAATTCTAAAGCTTCACTTTCAGTTCCGTTAATTATAATTGATAATTGATGAATTCCTGTATGAAAAACACGTGTGGTTATGATTTTAAATGACTGATTTCTGTCAACTTTAATTAACTGATTAGGCGAATAAACTTTCTCGCTGATTTTAAAGACTTTTTTTGCCAAATGACCTTTAGACTTTTTGTAATGAACAGCATATTCTAATCGAATCGTTTTGGCTTCGGTGTTTTTGTTGTTCAGGTGAAATTGAAACTGAAGATAATCTCCAATTTTCACAACAGGTGTTTTAATTTCAAAATTAGAAAGTTCAATATTGGTACTTTCAAGACCATAATGACTCAGGATTTCAGGATGACCTTGTTTCAATAAAGTCCTACAGCCGTGTTTGATGATGGCATCTGTTTCTTTGGTAAATCCTTTCCATTTTCCGGCAATTTCGAGAACAATTTGCGGATTATCTTTAGCAATATCATTTAAATTATTAGCAACGCTTCGGCGTACATATTCTGATGGATCGTTTTTTAAGTTTTCCAAAATTGGCAGAATAGAAGCAGGATCTTTTTTTAAAAACGGAATCGCCATTGCCCACGGTAATCTTGGCCGGCTTCCTTCGCTGGCTAATCGACGCACATGATGGTTTTCATGTAGCGACCATTTTACCATTTCTTCAATCATTTTTTCTTTGTATTTTAAAATGAAAGGGCGAACAGCAAATTCACAACTTATGAACTGCGTTATGGAAACAAAGGCTTTCGCCGAAGTTTTAAAATCGTCCAGACCATACATTTCAATATAATCAGCAAAAAAGATAAAGGCGAGATTGCCTTCAGTAAATCTGTTTTTCTTTAAATTTTGGATGATTTTATCAATTAGGGAAACAGCTTCGGTAAAATTTTCAGGCATAAATTGATGTAAAACAACAGTCGTGTGTTTCATTCTTTCTTTCCATTCTTTTTGGCAAAAACCGCCTTCATAAATGGTGTCAATAAATTTCTGTTTATCGAGATCCGGATGTACTTCGGCAATAGCCTGACCAAAATTTTCGTAAAAGTTAACCGAATAAATATCTTTAATTAATCCCATGATTTTTGCTTGAGTGAATTCAAAGATATTTAATGTTCTTTGATTTTTTTAAATTAATAAGAGGAAGTTTGTGCTGTTATTTTCATTTTTAGAAGAATCTAAACTTTCAAATACACAAAATATATCCTATTTTAGCATCTTATAAAAATTAAGAAAATGATTAGCGAAGTACAATTTCAAACCGAATTACAATTATTGATACAACAGGCAATTCGGGAAGATGTGGGCGAGGGCGATTATAGTTCATTGGCTTGTATTCCGGAATCAGCAAAAGGACAGGCGAAGTTATTAGTTAAGGATCATGGAATTATCGCTGGTGTTGAAATGGCAAAAATGATTTTTAAGCATGTAGATTCAGATTTAAAGATGACTACTTTTATTGAAGACGGGAAATCTGTACAATATGGAGATGTTGTTTTTGAGGTTGCAGGAAGTTCGCAATCCATTTTAAAGGCTGAGAGAGTAGTTTTAAATACCATGCAGCGTATGTCTGCCATTGCCACAAAAACAAATCAATATGTAAAGCTTCTTGAAGGGACAGCAACCAAAATATTAGATACACGCAAAACAACACCTAATTTTAGGGTTGCCGAGAAATGGGCCGTAAAAATTGGAGGTGGAGAAAATCATCGTTTTGCCTTGTATGATATGGTAATGTTAAAAGACAATCATATTGACTTTGCCGGCGGAATTACAAAAGCAATCGCCAAAACCAAAGAATATTTACAAACAAATAATCTTGATTTAAAAATTATTGTAGAAGCCAGAGATTTGGATGAAATTCGTGAAATTTTACTGAGCGATGGAGTTCACAGAATTTTAATAGACAACTTTAATTATGAAGATACGAAAACGGCTGTAGCATTAATAGGTTCAAAATGCCAGACAGAATCTTCAGGAAATATCAATGAAAAAACGATCCGTGAATATGCTTTGTGCGGAGTTAATTATATTTCATCGGGAGCTTTGACTCATTCGGTTTACAATATGGATCTGAGTTTGAAGGCTTTCTAAATAATTATAAATTCAGTAATCTAATGTCTGAGAAGTCATAAATCCAGAAATCTAAAAAATTATGTCTCAAGAGATAGAAGCACGGATTGAAAAAATTCCGGTATTACGTTCCGTAGTTCGGCTTTTGAAAATTATAAAATTGCCATGGCTCGAAGGTTTTTCGTTATACGATTTATTAGAAATGTATACACTCGGAATCCTTGAAGGCGCTTTTTCTTATCACGCAAGTGCTGTTTCGTTTAGTTTTTTTATGGCATTGTTTCCATTTGC